>Ga0126342_10008924_pt1 | contig 17959 bp, 19 predicted proteins | sample Cyp1metagenome_FD_92528 | JGI IMG/M metagenome (GOLD analysis project Ga0126342, IMG submission 92528) | Coral microbial communities from Lord Howe Island, Old Settlement Bay, Australia - Cyphastrea 1 metagenome | ecosystem: Host-associated > Invertebrates > Cnidaria > Coral ... | reverse complement strand
TAGATTAGACTAGAATAGATTTAGATTAGATTAGATTAGATTAGAATAGATAGAAAGATAGATTAGATTAGATTAGATTAGATTAGATTGGGATTGGGATTAGGATTAGGGTTAGATTAGATTAGATAGATATATAGATAGATAGACAAATAGATAGATATTTATATATATATATATACGCATATAATATGGCCTGGAAATGCAGGATTCTCCATGAGTAGCTTGGATTACAAAAAGGGAAAAGGTGCATTCCATGCTGCATAATACTCGCCTGGACCAAGCGAATTGCTAAATATGTTCAATCACAGTTGGTACCTGACCGCTCATTCAAACAAACAACAACTGCAATAGTTAATAATCATAATGAATCCAATTCTGGGGATAAGACCTAACGTTAATCATAATTATATAATCCTATTAGTTAACCAATGTTCATCATAGATAATCCATGTTAATCCAATTTCCAACCAACCATTTCTTGTTTCAGATCTTTCAAACAGCACCGCAGGTGATGTGGCCCGCGTCCTGCGCCATGATGTGACGGAACAGGGCAGGTTCCGCGGAAAGGTTCAGAGCTCGAGCCAGGGTCTGAGCGAAGGCCATCCATGATGCCATGGTCATCCCACCGGATGACCATCCATTTCGACCCTGAAAAAATACCCATCAAATACCCATGTTTTTAAATAAACTGACCTCATTAATGACCTCACAATTTCAGAATTTCGATGGTTTACCGGCTTAACCAATTTTTATGGGTCACATTCATTTACATTCTACACCCTGCACAAGACGGCCGAATTCTGCCTTTTACGGATACTGCATTCTGCCATTTCTATCCATTTCTGGCAGACCAGCTGGTTCAGCAATGACCTCGAGGAAACACAGCCCTAGTGGCCCGAGTTCACCTGGTACAGTGGAGTTGCATAAAAACAAGGCACTAAGAAATGGCAATCTCGTGTTCATCGGAGACTCCAACTTACCAAAAAAACACTTGACTTTCCATTGAATCCCAATAAAACTGGACAATTAAAACATATTAAAAACCATGCCCCAGTTTGTGGGAGGCGACGTGTTTCCCAAGTGGTGTTGTGTTGTTCCTCTGTTTTTCTCCGCAAGCAGCCTCTGGACCCCGAAGATGCGCATGGTCCCTGCTGAAACCTAAGGCGCAAGGTGGCGCAAGTGCCATCAAGTCCACTCAATCTACTCAGTAGGCATCCCTGCTGTTTGAAAAGTCCTAGTGTCAACGGAGGAATTCAACATGGCTATGGAAACTCACAATTTCAATATACCCTAAGGATCCATGTATGGAATATTTACCTACATTGGGATTATTTTAAATTACTTTAGGGGTCAATGTAGGTAAATATTCCATACATGGATCCTCTGGGATAGGTAAATCATCAGACTAAACGGGCAATATCTTATTACCAAAGGGTAATCGCATGTTTGCGCAATGAAACCGATGATCTGGGAGCTTGAGACTGAACACTACCCAGATGTTCATCAGCCAACCGTGGATTCCAAACATCTTTGAGAATCATGTTCAACCACATCAAGCAGTCAATTTGGATCTTGTGGTTTACCCAAGTGTGGCACCCTGCCACTCGAATTTGACCTCAGACTTGGTTGGTAAGTTGAGCCTGAACCTCTGCAAACTTGATTCCAATAAGATTCTAATAGTCTGGGATTTGGATCTCACAATCTATACCCATTTTTTTGGAAGAAGCCTCCACACTTGGAGGATGGGGTTGCAACCCAGTTGCTGAAATGGGATAACCATCCACACATCGGAGACATTTTATTACCAATTACTTTGACAACAGTGGGGTGGTCCTTACTTGAATAACTATTATGATTCACCTGAGACAAGCTGACCCTGGGTGGAGTGACCTTGCTACTTGGTGGTTCATCTCCCCTATCCCTGGCGCTACTTTTTATCCCCTCAGCGCTTGCAGCAGCTCTGTGGGCACCTGTGGCGCTGCCCAGCGCACCAGCCGGGCATTGCCCAGGTCTGCCACGATCAGCGCGCCCGTGGCGTCCACCATGACATCCACGGGCTCTTTCAGCTGATGTAAGGCGTCACCGGGGCCATAGCCACCCGCGGCCAAAACACCTGGGACCCAGGGCCCAGGACCTGGGAGACTTTTCGTAGAACATCTGGAAGTGATGTAAGTGGAGCAGGTTGAGAATGGGACAAATTTATCAACAATTAACGTCCATCAGCCTATGCAAACAATATTTTCTCAGCAAAGAGGAAGGGCATCTGCTCCTTTCCTGGCCTGCTTTGGCACCATCGCGCCATTTCATCACCTGTCAGGCATGGTACTGTGCAGGAACATCACAAACCCTCAGCCCCAGCGCACGAAACAGAATTCCCTTCGTGACCTCTAAATGTGATTTAGCAAATTGGAGGTTTCCTAAAATATGGGTATACCCCCAAATCATTTTAACATGATTTTCCAGTATAAACCATCCATTTGGGGGTACCGTTCATGGAACCCCCCAATGTTACGACGTCACGTGATTCATCCCAGGCACACGATGGTTTCCCACGTCTGCCACGTACACGGTGCCGTTGTCCAAAGCCCAAATGCCACCTGGAACCGTGGAATCGTCGCTGGGCTATCTGATATCTTGGCTTTCGCGGCAAATGATATAAATCACCGTCAAAACTTACAAGCATGATCAAGCATGTGATATCATGAACCCACCCAAGTAGCTAAGCAGCATTGGCCCTGCTAATTGTTGGCCAATGGGCGGGCTTATCTGTACCAAGCAGCTGATGTTGATGTAAAAAACAGGAAATTGAGCTCATGTTCGAATGGAAATCAAATCCCCCATTGAGTAGGAAACTCACCTACGGAAGAGGTATGTTCCATTGAATTTCTTTCTCAAAGACTTTCAGCAGAAACTTCTACAGTAGTCAGATTGGCGTTTAGCTAATTAAACAGATCCATCGTTTCCAAACAAACACCCTCAAAAGATCTCAAACACTCCCTTGAATCCTTGAATCAGAAAAAAGTACCTATATTGACATGAGCTTTCGTCGCCTTAAACCATCTTAAACCAATCAAAAAGAAAGATTCAGACAGATTCTGGATCCATTTCTCCATAATTCAGCTGAAGAAATTGGTCATTTTGACCATCCTTTTGGATTTGCGAATCGATTCCCCATGTCAAGTATATAGATGTCCCATAGGGAAGAAATCATCAGCAAATCCAGGATTACAGTGTTCATATCATATTCATCCCTGGAGTTCCCGAGTGAGCATATTGATATAGGAATATTAATCCACATAAAATCACATATATATATATGAGTATAAAATGAGTGTCTCAACAGATTGGTTTAAGGGAAAATCTTCACCGGAAACCATCGGTATTTTCCCATGATTTTCTCATGCGGCCTGGATGGCTCAGCTGATCTGCACCGCTTCCGCAGCCGTGGCCACCTGCCACGGTGATGCCCACCTTGGAACGGGACGTTCGGACGGTTCAGAAGGGGGGATGTACAGATATGGCCATTCAATAGATTGGTTTAAGGGAAAAATTACAGGAAACTCACAGGAAAAGCCCATGATCTTCATGGGAACATCTATGAATTTCCGGTTAATTGTTCCCCCTAAACCAATAATCCATTGAGCCATTGATTAGTTCCAACTGGTGATTTCTATGGGATTATTACATTCTATAAATGGGGTTTTGTTAGTACTTATAACTTGTACCTGGCCATAACTGTAGAAATCCTGCATGAATGATAGCAATCATAATCACAAAAAAAAACGATCTTAAAATAACAAATGCTGCTTTATCCTTCTTGGGGTCACTATAATCCACTTCAAGTGGGAAGTTCATTGGTTCACCACCCAAAAATTAGGGAAGAAATTGGATTTGAGCATCCCAAAAACAGGACTTAGCCAACAATAAATAGGATTTCACCTCAAGATTGGCTTACAACCCACCAAACATAGGGACTTTGACCAAGCAAACGGCATTAAACAAAATCAACCTGAAAAAATATACATGGTCACGGCCCGACTTGAGATATCCAATGTCCTCACCAAACAACATGTTCACGACCACGACACCAAGAACAAGGCAGTAATTTCATCCTACAATGTGGGGGCCCCAAGAGTTTGTAAAGTTGATATATATCTCCAATAACTATGGTTTATGATACTTATTGCATCTTATTGCTATAGTTAATGGGGTTTGTAAACCAACAAAACTACTGGTTGGTGGTATGCCTACCCCCTGAAAATATGAGTTCGTCAGATTGGATCATCATCCAGTTCCTATTGGGGAAAAATAAAAGTCATGTTCCAAACCACCAACCAGGTGTCTATTCTATTATCCCTTATTAACCATGATTAACCTTATTAACCATGATTAACCATCATTAACCATCATTGACTATCATTAAACAATTCATGTTCCAAACCACCAACCAGTATATCAGCATACCCTCTGGTAATTTGTTACATAGCTATTGAACATGGCCATAGTGAGTTTTCATGAGTTTTCCCATGAAAAATGGTGATTTTCCAGTTCGTTAAACTTGAGTTTTACTGGGGGGCACCACCTCGGCTCATCTCGGCTCCAGGGCCCACCTTGGCTCCAGGGTCCCATCTCTGCACCCGATGATTTCCGGTGTCCGAGATGTAGAGTCTGCCACCTTTGGCGGCCTCGGACCATGGGACCCATGGGACCCACTGGGACCATGGGACCATGGGACCATGGGATGATGACATACCCGGCCTGGTAAACATACAAAAAGCTATTGAAAATGGTGATTTATAGTGGATTTTCCCATGAAAAGTGGGTGGATTTTCCATAGCTATGTTAAATTACCAGAGGGTATGTGGAATCATGTGATTATCATTGAAGATAAGAGAGAGAGAGAGAGATATATATATATATATCCATAGATTGATCCTATCTTAATATTTAATATGGAATATAAGATGACAATACGATAATAAGGGATTGAATCATATGGTGTATCCAGTCATACTGGAAATATATGGAAATATGACAATTCCAAAATACTGGAACGATGACAATTGATATGATGATATGATTGAAGATAAGGGATTGATCATCATGGTAAAGTTATGTCTGGCAAGCTTATACTCAGTCAGCAACCTGAGTTTTTTTTATAGCTGAAACTTGCAGCCATTTGGGTCTGGTTCTCTGATTCCCCCTACTTTGCTAACCATCAATTTGCAAATGTAATGCGGTGTACAGCCTACAAGAATTGTTACAAAAACAAACGCATCCCATCTAATTGCGACACCCCCCCTGAAACATATGATATAGTCAGCTGGACAATGAAAAACATAAAGCACCAGCCAGCCATGTATATAAAAGGCCAAAGCCATATTGGTGAGTTAAGCAAAAACTCGAAACTCTGAGTGTCATGAAAGAAACATCTGCGGATGACTCAATGTATGGAGTTGTGTTGGGCCATCTATAAGTCCATGCGGACCATGGATCACCACTGTGACTTATTGAAGGTAAATCTTCAGCACCAACAACCAACAATAAGGACTTGTCAGCTTTCAGTGGTGACTGGGTTAGTTGAACCCCCCACCCTCGGTAACAAAAAAATGATGTGCGAACCAATCTGCCATAACCTTGCTGAATGATCATCAGCAACTATATACATGATGTCCCTCGTTTTGGATGAACCAGTTGCAAATGGCTACAAAGCACCTACTAGTTACTAGTACAACAAACATTTGCCAACCATGCATAGTGGTAAAGCCATTTTGTTTTACACTTTGGATTAGACGAGAACACAGCATTTTGGAACTATATAAATATATACTATACAGTATATATAATCATTCTCACCTGGGATCTACCATTTGGTTTCCCACGTCAATCACCAGGACATTGACAAAATAATTAAAAAAAACATAGGGATCTGATCTGGAGTGTAGGTATTAATTTGCTTTATTTCGTATGAACGAAACAAATATGGTCGATAATATTAAACACCATGACTATCAATCCCTTTTCCAAGAGACAACATCACCAACATTCATGACAATAATCAACTAACAATTCTATTCGTATGAATGTCATGATTCTTTCATATGATATTCACATCAAAAACAATTTCGCAAACAAAAAACTATTCACATCAGTGACCATTCGTAGGCATGTATATGTTATAACTAAATCACTAAGCTCAATGAAAAAACATCGAACATCCATCCAATAGAAGAAGATGATCGAATTATTTTCTCATATGTTCTCTCTATAATAATTTCATCAACTAATGTCAACTTATACAAACATGTAACATATAGATTATTCCATGAAAATCGCCATAACTGTGGCCAAATATGAGTTATAAGTACTAACAAAACCCCATTTATGGAATGTGTAATCCCATAAAAATAACCAGTTAGAACTAATGAATGGCCATAGCAGATCTCCAAATCCCCTTCCCCTTCCGCATTTTCCAAGCCACGTAGATCCGCCCCGTCGGCCCCGCGTTCAGCTGCGCCGCACCGCTTCCGGCCTCGGTGCCCCCGGCCACCTGCACCGCGCGGCCGCGGACGTAGCGCACCACGCGACTGCCTTCGCGGTCCAGGACGTAGATGGCCCCTGGGGCGCTGGGGGCCTGGGAGCCTGGTGATCAATGGGAATGTTATAGGATTTCAATGGGATTTCATGGGGCTTAATTAATGGCAATTCAGAGTCACAAATGGTGATTTCATGGGATTTGAGCAAGAAAAATGGTGATTTATATTGGATTTAGCAAGGACAAATGAGCAATGGGATTGAATGGCATCTATAATGCTATACCGTCTATACCGACAATGTACTTAGCTAAGGTGGTGCCCCAGGTCGGAATTGCTACTTTGTAGCTAGATCGACGATTGGATTTATAATATATATATAGATATCTTTCAAGTTCAGAGGTTAAAGGATACATATCATGTTTGTGTTTCAGAAGAACAACTGATATTAACGTTAATTTCACGACTTCTGTTTCTGTACCAAGTTTTGAATTGGGCTAGATCCTCATGGCATGGTTGATTAATGTTGATTTGTTAAATCCTCGATAGGTAAGCCCAATAGTTGATGAGACAGAGTCACATCAAACGATTTTTTTGCTCTTCCAATACGGATATTTAGTTGATATATATATTATACATTATTATACGGAAATCTTGCCTGCATAAACCTTGCAAATGCAAAACAACACCAGTATGATAAGGATTATTAATAATTAATAACGTTGACCACCACTGGAACCATTTTCAAACCCAAAAAGGGATTCAACATGATTCAACTGTCTGACCCTGAAGAAAGCTGGTCGTAACGCCAATGCGGAAAACGATAACCATACCCCCTCGGTCCCCCAAAAAATGTACCTGATGGCTATACCACCACATTTGAAAACCATGCCAAAGACAATCAACTTTTACTGTTCGGCTAAATGCTCAAATAGATCCATAGGATTCCATATCCCCCAAAAAAATGGTTTTTGCGTTCGCCACACAATCTCTCATCAGCTTTCCCAAATTTCATTCATGCATCCAGCATTTCCAAATTATATATTGGCATTGGGGTTTGCCACCTTAAAAATCATCAAAATTACATCACTTTCACAGTACCCTGCACCTCCAAACACCTTCTCAGATCGTATTTGGACCACTAGTACGCATCAATCACCACAAATAACCTTCAACAACCATTATAGCACCACAAAAAAAAAAAACAGAAAAGGGAGAAACCTGAAACTTTTCAAAGTAAATATCATCGATAACATCCGGATTCCCGCTTTTCAGCAACTTTTATGGATGGTTACTCTATATCCTAAACAAATACCAATAAATTGCAATGATGTCCCATTCCATCAATATCTCTATCATATTTACCACATACATTCACACACACATAACATATATAAATATATATGTGGTATATAAATATATATATATACATGATATCCCCAGACTTATCTCATGTTACAAGTATCCCATAGTTTTTTCATGTTCTTGTTCCAACATCACCATCCCAAAAGCGCCATCCGACAGTTACGCCCCAGGCGCGGTCCGGGCCCTCCACCGCCACGCTGCAGGGCCGCTCCAGGCGGATGGTCCCCTGGTTCACCAGCTCCGCTTCGCCCTGCCGGACCTGCACCACGCGCTCCGCGTCGCGGTCCAAGATGTAGAAGGCGTCGTCGGGGCCGCTCCAAATGTCCTGGGTGTTGGGTGGATGTTGGGTGGGATGTTGGGTGGGTATAGGTGAAAAAATGGGGAAGTCAGCAAAATCGCGATTTGGAACGGGTAGAACTGGGTGGATTGATGGGGAAATATGGGAGTTAAGCCCTATTCTTCTGGGATAATTCTGTGATTCACTTCCAACAGAATGTCCTTCTCCCAGACTTGGTTCGAAGGGAATCTGTAAATCTTCCGCAACCATTCTTTGTCAACGAAACCCAAACCATCCAGGACTGACAGACCCTTCCATTGTATCCTCCTTGCATCCGCAACGAGTCGGGGTAAACAACCATGTAGCGGAGCAAGTCGACCACCCGATTACATATCATATTCCTATCATATATCATATTCCTATCGAATGTTCCCATAATTACTGGTGATTTCAACCCATCTGAAAAATATGACTTCGTCAATTTTGTCAGGATTTGTTTCACCACCAAGCAGATGAATGAATTTCATCTTTCTTCGGCCAAGGCTCCGCCATGTCCTCAAAGGTCATGTCCAGCTCGCTGCCTTTGCCCGCCACGCTGCGTCCGCTGTGCATCCGCAGGAACCACTGCAGGACTCGGCCCGGCTCCTCTGAGGCATCCAACAGAAGCAGGGTGCCTTCGTGGGGCCTCACGGCCTGAGGCAACCAGGGGAGACCCCGAAACAAACAGCGCCAGCCAAGAAGAAAAGATCAAGGAAAAAGCAGTGAATCTTTGATATATAGTTCCTATGAATGGTTCTAATTATATTGATGATATCATATATATATATGTGTGTACCCCAAAGATATATTCATATATAATTATTCAGATTTTTCCAAACATGGAGTGGTGATTCTAATCAGAAAGCATCACCAATTTGTGCCAAATTGGGTTGGGTTGTATAGACCAATCCAAAATTAGGGGTTTACTGTTGCGTTTCTCCAAATATTCAGCAAGTTATGAACTAATCAAATTTCATTGCAGGGTCAGCCATGGGTCCATATGTGCATATACATTAATAAAACTATACCATATCTGGCTAAATTATGAAACTATTGCACAAACGGGACATCAATTCGGAAAGGAATCTGGATGGAGATAATAGATATTAATAGATTAATGTAGGTTGGCGGCAAAGCATCACGCACCTACCATTCACATCCATTCACCATTCAGTGGCCTTACTATGAATATCTATATGAATCACAAATGCACCATACCAAACCCAATTTGTTTGCCGGTTCGATCCCCATTTGTGAAATCGCCGAATTGTTCTTAAGGATATAAGCTTCACCTCCAGGTTTAGCTGTAAACAATGACCCAATTACCACAACCATCCCCAACCCAATCTCTTGATAATTCACCATAGTTAAACCATAGCTAACCATAGTTCACCCATGATTATCCCATGGCCCCCATGGTGCCACTGAAAAACCTGAGGTTTCCCATCCCAAGGCCCACCTTGACCTTGATCGCTTCCTTGGATCCTGGACAGCCCTGACCAGCAATGATCACTCCTCCCTTGGCGGCACAGCCCAGACCTGCCCACCAACCTCGGATCGATCGGATCGATCGGATCCATGGTCCAGGTCGCCGGATTTTTTTTTCAGGCCATGATGTCGATAGACCATGATAGGCCGATAGACCAGACCTTTGAAGAAAATTACCCATATAGGATCCATGGTGCTGGTATATATGCCAACATATGCTAACATTGGGGGTATATTGACGGGATCCATGTTACCATACATAGCAGCACCATGGATCCTATGGGTTATGAATTTCAGCTCAGTTGAGTCAGTTGGGTCAGTTGGGTGGACCATGGGCCATGTTCTGAGGTCCAAAAAATGGACACCTGGCCATCTTGAGAAACGTGTCCTGTCGATTGCCCCCTAAGCAAACCCTTTATTTGACAGGGCACAACAGGAAACAACTCAATTTGAAGATTGAAACTGTGGATCTGAGATCCTTTTTTAGATACTCGGACTACCAAACCCACAATTCAAAAAACAAACTCTTTGGTTTCCCTCTTGTACCAAGGAAATATACAACACCACCATCAAAGAAAGCAATTACAAACCCAACATTCAGAAAAGGTAAGGTTCCTCTACATTTAAGGCACGTCCCAACTCCATAACTCCTAAGTGGTTCACCTATCTTAATATGAGTCTAAACAAAACGCCACATATAGGTTAACGTGGTTAAACTCAATATTAAAAATAAAAATCAAACTACCATCTGGTTATTTAACATAGCCATGGAAAATCACCAGTTTCAATAGGTTAAAAAACCTGATGGTATCCTCAAAATCACAGTGATCATGTGTTGTATGAACCATCCCCAGTCATGGCAGCTTTTAAAAAAAATATGGCATTGGGTGAATCCCACATTATTGGGTCATATGGTTACCCAACATCTCCCAGGCCTAAGATATACGAAGGCACCGTTAAAGGACTGCCGTACATTGGGCAGGGTCTCCAGCCCCTGATGCGCCACTTTGGCGGCCTTGCAGCGGGTCGCCACCGTATCTGCGAAGCTGCTGGGCGTTGCAGGCTTCATGTCCTTTCGGAGATCTTGGCACGAAATGGAGATGGCTCATTTTTCAACAAAACAACTTCGGAACATCCCCAAACTAAATACGTGGAAAAACACAAGGGGAAAATCCCCTAGTTGCTGTATTGTTGCTGGTGAAAAAGAATCTCGAGTGAATGATCATTAGCCCATAGGATCCATGTATATCCATGGTGCTGGTATATATGCTAACATAAAGGGGGTATATTGATGGGATCCATGTTACCATACATAGCAGCACCATGGATCCGTCATGGGTTAGGGGAATCATCCAACCATAGCTGGCCGAAGCTCCGACAAGGTTTCCAAGCTATGGAGCGACATCAAGGGCCACCGGATCGCCGTCAAAATCGCCACGGAGGTCTCCTCCATGATGGTGACACAACGACCGTGGCACCGTGGTAACGTTGTGGAGGAATAGTCATAGGGCTTTCCATAGTCATGGGCGTACCCCAAAAACGCTGGATGGTTTATTTCATGGAAAATCCGATCTGTAAAAATGGGATGATAACTGGAGGTACCCCCATTTTAGGAAACCTCTAAATGAAGAATCCTTAATACTAGACACCCCTCGGAAACCTGGTGGATGTAGGGAATTTATACACACATTTGGGACCATAGAATGAGGGTGTATCAAATATCATGGAGATGGGAACATTGAGTAAATAAATGTAAATAAGGCATACATTTCGATTGTGACTGCCACAAACCCAAAACCGAGGCGGGGCCAATAGACTCAACATCAGTAGGACATTGGACATTGCAGAGTAGGTCCATGCAATGAATTTACCCGCCTGACAACAAGCATCTTAATTCTTTCTGATACAAACTCCTGAGCATCACACCTTGTTTTAACTGCACGTAAGCTGCTTGTGAATAAGCATAATTCTAGTCCGCTTTTCTAGGTTGCTTAGATGGACTTGCTTTTCAACCTTTCTAACACAACAACATGAATAACATGGAAGTCACTTAGCATCAAATAGCTATGTACATTACTACATATTGCTACTTTCTGGGATTTCATGTGTATCCACTTCCCACCATGGCAGCACAAGGCGCCTCGCGACCAGCCTTGGCAGCTCGCCATTTGGTGACCCACAGCAGTGCTTCCTCCTCACTGGAGACCTAGGGTCACTTTCGGTCACGAGGCTGGTTTCGAACATCAACAGATACCAACAGGAAACCAGGGATAGTTGGCGGTTGGGGGACTTGAGGCTTTTTGGACTAGAATATGTGCCGAGTTCTTTTGGAAAGATGTGAGACACGAACCTACCCTGGCCATGAGCACTGCACAGTTTCGAGTGGCAGAATCATCTATATATATTATATATAATATAAATTAATATAATATATACATCAACGCACATGGATACAAATATGATATCTGGATGGTTTCTAGAAAACATACAAATAAATATAAATAAACTGAAGAAATCTCATTGGCTGCTGTGAGCTGCCCGTGTGTCTTTTGTTGGCCAAAGGAGGCAATAGAAAATGAGGGGGGCAACCCATTTTCGAATTATCACTGTTCAGTTTCATATGCTCCATAATGTCCAAGTGATTCCAAATCTCTGGAACGTTTCATAAACTGATCAGACCGTTCACAGCTGTGCATCTTTGCTATCATATGCTATCTCAGTCAGTTAACTTGATGGGTTGGGCACCTCAAAAAATAAAAATGCACCCACAAAATAAAATGCTGGGGTCTGACCCCATTTTATTTTCAGATTTGCTTTATTATTTTTATTTTTTAAGGGGCTCCTGCCCCCTCATTCTCTTTAGGTACACCAAACGGCTGTGCCAAATTAGATTACCAACAGGTGGTGGTAACGGTTTAAACTTTTCCTATGGTTGCGTTATGTTGCATTTATATTAAGATTATTAAGGTTCTTCAAGTGAATCGAACTAACATACTCACAGCGCATCATGTCCGCCCTTCGAGGCCCCCATCTCAATCATGTTGGTCTATGGCTGTGTCTTCGGGCCCCATGGCTTGACAATTATGACCGAAAAGTCCCGACTTCCACTGGGGAAAGAATTAGTCTTACTGCAGATGTACTGCGAGTCTGGTCGGGGTTCGTTTTGCGGTTCTCAGTGACTTATAACAGAATGGAGTGTGTTGAATACAACGGTGATATGTTTACGCCATAGTGATGACATGTGATGACACACAATGCCAAAATCCGACGGGGTCACAGTTGCACATGCATCACTGGAGAAGCACACATTGACTTTCAAGTGATTCCATCCCAACCCAGCACACCATGCCCAGACACATTCAGTTGGTCACTCTTCAGCAGATGCTCCAAAACCTGCCAAAGAAATACCACAAATCCCATGGGACTTTCTGAGAGGGCATGTATGCATGCATGCATGCATGGATGCATGTATGCATGTATGCATGTATGCATGTATGCATGTATGCATGTATGTATGCATTTATGCATGTATGCATGTATGCATGTATGCATGTATGCATGTATGCATGTATGCATGTATGCATGTATGCATGTATGCATGCATGCATGTATGCATGCATGCATGTATGCATGTATGCATGTATGCATGTATGCATGTATGCATGTATGCGTGCATGCATGTATGCATGTATGATGCATGTATGCATGTATGCATGTATGCATGTATGCATGTATGCATGTATGCATGTATGCATGTATGCATGTATGCATGTATGCATGTATGCATGTATGCCTGTATACCTGTATGCGTGCATGTATGCGTGCATGTATGTATGCATGTATGTATGTATGTATGTGTGTATGTGTGTATGTGTGTATGTGTGTGTATGCGTGTATGTGTGTATGTGTGTATGTGTGTATGTGCGTATGTGTGTGTATGTGTGTATGTGTGTATGTGTGTGTGTATGTGTATGTGTGTGTATGTGTGTATGCGTGTATCTGTGTATGTGTGTGTGTGTGGATATATTAGTTTGACAAAACCCAGCAACTCAGCAACACTCCATCCCCACGTCGCATCCCATCGTCACATCCCACCACCTTCTGCGGCCATCGGGCAAAAGGCTCGGTCATGGCACAGCTGGCGAAGTTGCCCAGCACATAACTTCTGGCTGCTGCCCCCAGCTGCTCCCCAAAGGGTTCACCCAAGGCGAAGAGCCCGGCGACCACCTACCGGCTTCGGTCTAGGTCCGTGGTGTTCCAGGCGACCGGTGAAGCGTTTTGGAAGGGATGAAAAGACTGAGGACTTATAGTTTCAAAAACGACTGAAGGCAGGATAATGAGAAACAAAACTTGGAGTCATCTGAGTCTCAAAACTCCAATTGACCATCTGAAAGTCTGAAACAAACATTAAACAACTCTTATCCTCAGCCCAAACCTCGCCACAAATTTTGGGCAGTCCGTGATATTCCTCCGCTCATTGCTTTCATGATGTTTTATTTTCCATCTCTCTTGGGCGAAGACCCTTCAAATATCATTAAATTAACACATCGCCATCCCGGAGGTTCAGCATCAAACATAGTATCCCAGTAACTCGTCCGACTCGTCCCAATTTGTTTTGTTCCTCTCGTAACAACCATGTATTGGTGGTTCATAAATCCCTCCATGTTTACTACTTGAGCAGTGTTTGAAACCCTCCGTCATCCCGTTTAATCCTGGTTGCTTGAGAATGGATGCACACAACTAATGGATTGTAATCGTCTCCTCTCTGAAAGATAGAAATTGCATTAAAGGGTAATACCATCCCCGGACAAATGATCAACCATCCATCATGCATAGTTTGGTTTGATGGTTATTTAGACCTCATATTTTGTGGTGAATGTCCTCCTTTACATCGTCAACCAAAAGCGGTGGCCCTGCAAGCCAATATATATATATATATACATATACAGACATATGTATAAAATGTTTATATATCAACTATATGATCTCCATATTCTTTAGTATAAACAAAGTAATTTGGTGGTGAAAATTCCCTTTACATCATCAACAAAGAAGGGTTCTCTTGTATCAATCCGCTGTATCAACTGTATCAACACGTTCAATCCCTCCAAATGATGGCTAGATCCCCTATACCCACTGGTAATTTACCACAACATAACACAACTATGAAACATCACCAATCATCACCATTTTTTCCTCAGAACATCAGGGATAAATGGGCCACCCATCCAAAACTACCCGCCGGTGTCATCAAACTGTAGCAATGGAAATTGCCTACAAGCCAAGGTTTCGATGGTAAATGATACATGGAACATTCTCCAGCTAGCCATGTTTCATTACCAGAGGGTAGAGGTTGGAATCCATCAAGCAATGCATTGACATCACTATCAATCGGTGGTAACTGTGCCGCTCTCCATAATTATAATTACCAAATGAAGTCAATGATCTGGGAAAATTATCACAAGTCACCCGAAGTCCCCAATCCTAGCCACCATCATTCCAGCCTTAAATGGTAGTTTCATTGGTTTATCTATAATTACCCTCCTGGAAACTAACATGGATGTGGAAAACCTACCATTTGTAGATGATTTTCCTGAGGGTTCCCCATGGGTTTTCCACATGTTTTTGTAGCTTTACCCTCGGGTACTATCTACTACAGCTACTATAATTACAAAATGGTACATTATTCGTTACCATTGCTTTATATATAATTATTATACTATCTGAAATTACTATATATAACTACTATATATTAGTTAAACATAGTTAAACCTTAAATTACCAGTGGTATTATGTTAATATATTGCTGGGGTTATCCATCATTGCAGTAAAGCTTTAACTATCTAAACAAATACCATTCACTGGTAATATCATGGGGTTTATCAGGAACAAAAACTCATCTCAAAACCATCAGACAACTTCCTAAACAGTATCTATCATTCATTTGCTTTCCATGTGGAGTTTACCATTTCTAGATTTTCTAGATGCTTTTCCTATGAAAAAATGAGGGAAATTCCCATGGAAATTCCCACGGTGCCTCCGGCGTCAGGCCGCCCTCCTCCGAGGCGACCACCGTGGCCAGCGCCTCCTGGAGCGAGAGCAGCTCCCAGCGCCGCGCCAGGCGCGCCAGCTCCGGCACCTGCGCATGGCACAGCTGCGCTTGGCCTTCGACCACGGGGCCACGGTGACCACGGTGACGCGTTCAGGGGTGCCGTTAAAGAAGGGGGGGGGAGAATATGTGGGGAATATATGGAGAATGGATGAATTTATACAAGTTTTGTAGATTTTAAGGGATGTGATTTTTTTGGAGATTCTTGGAAAATCTTGTGAATGAAGTACAATTGATGATAGATTGGGTGACAAATGGATATATACATGATACAGCAATGCTAATTCAGTTGGTTTATAAGCCTGGCTATAAATTGCCAACGGATTGTAAATGGATGTTCAATGAATTACAATGAGTTTAGGGAGAAACTTACCTGGAATATATAGACTCTACTATGGACCATTGGTGAATAGATGTGAATAGTACCCCCGTGTCGTGGTTGTGAGGTGTGCATGTTAGAAATGTTTCATGGGACAACTTACCAGTGGTTCGGCAAGCACGTTACAATCCAGATGATAACGGACATACTTTACTCTAATATGAATGAACTGGTCAGTAGGTTGGTTCTGTAGTTCCAGTCAGTATAGGCCATGACACATATACCCAGTTCTCTTTGGGGATAATTATAAGGATATGTGTCAAGAAATGCAACTAACTTCCAGGATTGTCCAAGTGGTGCTGGCTGTACTCACAGAATTTGCTGGCTGGAAAACTCAAAGGTTTCACAACTTATTTGTACTGGGATGAAGCAAGTACGCTACTCAAATCTTGCAGGACACGTGCTTCTTTGAACAATGGAAATCAAATCTATATTAATCTGAAGTACATCTAATTCAGTTATATTAATCTATAATTCTTTGACTAATGGAAATCCAATAACTTTTTGGTTCTACTCATTCTACCGCGCTTAACCTTCCGTTCCAAGGAGATTCCCCTAAATCTCCAAGGACATTCCCCGCCAGCACCAATCTTCATCACCATGTAGGTTGATGCACTGCCAAGCAGCCTGCGTAAATGAAATCTAAGACCGCAGATAGCGCAGGTAGCGTCGCCCCAGTCACAGCTTCCCGAATCTTGTCACTGGAAGCATGCTGGGTTCCGTTTTCAGGCACCTGGGCTGGCGGTATTTGTAAATTTGCCGGCCAAGTTGGAAACTCCAAGTCGAACAATCTAAGCCCAGACTTGCGAAGTCCCAAATGTTGGCAAAGTCTATACAGGATGGTGCCCCCCCAGTTGTAAGTTGCTTTATAATCCCATTAACTATAGATATATCTACCATAAGTCCTAGTTATTAGAGATATAAACCAACTTAGCTATCTTGGGGGCACCACCTTGTAGAAACTCACATTTTGTGGCTCACACTTGACTCCAAAGAGATCGCCAGGAAATGTCAAGTTTTGATCCCGCGAGCCCCAAACCTATCCATGGTTTGAGCATTTTCAGTAGGCAATGATATGTCGCAGTACCATTTGTTCACACTGTTTGAAAAATCATGGAACTATCAATAAACTATCACTATCACCTTCAGGACGCCACAATGCCGGTCGAATCCCATTTGCCGATGGTAGTTTGATCCCGAACTTTGGCGAAATCCTCCGACATAATCACTTCTAGTGGTCGCAATGGTCACCAATCCCTATTTTCACCAGCAAATCCCCATGTGCTAACCTAATTTCATCCACTTGCATCTCATGATTAAATCACCCTAGTGCTGAAAGTCATCATTTTCCAGACCTGTAAAAAACATCAAAAACCATGGGTTTTGGTCTCAAGCTATCCATCCAGCTGAGTGGTTTTATTCTGCCATCGCACCTTGGCCTGTTCCATGAGTTTCTTCAGCTTCTCGCTACAGGAGGCCAGCACCACTTGGTGGCACAGCACCAAGTGGCCATCCGAGCTCTGCAGTTGCACATCGCAGAAGAGCTGCGAGCGCCGCAGGACGTCCAAGCCTGAGGTAACAGGCTGGAATGGAGCGCGACGTGATGATTCAGATGTCTCTCTAACTATCTAATAATAACGAACTATTATATATATCCCAGAGGATCCATGTATGGAATATTTACCTACATTGACCCCTAAAGTAATTTAAAATAATCCCAATGTAGGTAAATATTCCATACATGGATCCTTAGGGTATATGTGTGTGTA
>Ga0126342_10008923_pt1 | contig 17959 bp, 24 predicted proteins | sample Cyp1metagenome_FD_92528 | JGI IMG/M metagenome (GOLD analysis project Ga0126342, IMG submission 92528) | Coral microbial communities from Lord Howe Island, Old Settlement Bay, Australia - Cyphastrea 1 metagenome | ecosystem: Host-associated > Invertebrates > Cnidaria > Coral ... | reverse complement strand
GTATTGTATATATCATCGATCTGCCCGATAGCGTTGGTTCAAAACAGAGCTAGCAGCTTAGCGGATTTGAGGTTCACCCCATTGGTATTAACCCAATTGTTGGCTGACCTTGTAAAATACAGGAACGAACAGCAGGTCAAACATGAAGTACTGTACTCTCCCGGTGAAACAATATTTTCAAACCATATCACATTCTAAATGCAACATCGCAACGACAAAACCCATTTCGAGCGGAATACCGATGAATATAATCAAAACAACTATAAATGGAGCGATTTTCCATTTCCAAACAAGATTGCTGGCAGAGGGTTGGCACATCCAAGAACAGAATATCTGGATCAGAATGTCTTGCGGTGTTCGTTTGCATTCCTGACTACATTTTTGATGCGCAGGCTGAGGACACCACATGCGATCACCCCTACACGTTGCCCGGATGGGTGCACCTCACTTGCACTAGACTCGACGACGTCACTGGAAATGGTGGTCAGGATTAGGGTAGCTATCCCCATTTGGGGCCCAACTCTTCAGGTTTGTGAACTATGAAATCTATCCAGATATGTAGTTGGATGGGTTTATAACCCACATAAATCCCATGAATCCAGCAGCGCGATGGTCATCCCCAGCTGATGTGGCCTCTTTCTGTCTACATTTTGGCTAAGGAATCTGCTCGACCTGCAGAGGTACCAGAAGCTGGGTCCCCGCCACTTAGTCAAATGGCTATGCCCAACGGAAAATCCCAATGTTTCTCAGGAATCTCCCCATGAGAAAAGGCCATACATTTGGGGGTAACTGCAGGGAAATCCCACGTATTTCCACAAACCCAAAGTCAGAAAGTTTTCATTGACCAAAAGGCAGTGAAACTTTGCTCCCTTCCCTCCTGGCTGAGGCCAGAAGGTCAAGGAACATCGTTGCGGTGGACAACTTGTGAAGGGAAAGAAATGCACATCCTTCGAATACATCAGAGGCCAGTTGAGCCGTTCACAATGCAGTAACATACACCTGTTGAATCCTGTTGATAGGTTTGTTATGAACTAAGCCACTATTTCATCATATTTCATCCAACTCAGCAAGATCACAAGGCTGCGGAGGCATGAGGCATTGGGAATATGCCCTGGAGTGCGTGATTTGCAATCGACCCGACTTGCGCTGGGACCTTGGGACATTTTGGGACCTCGACTTGTAGCACTTGTGGCTTCACTCGGCTTCACTAAATTGCTGCAATTGGGATGAGAACAGTTAAAAACTCTCATTTGTGCAATCGTTTTGACTACCCAATCCTTCAAGATTCAGGTGACACTGTTGACACTGTTGACACTTGTGCAAGACTTTTGGCTGGGAGAGCCCAGCTGGTGGAATTTGGCTCCCTGAGGTCAGGCCCATTTGACCAACTGGCACCTTGCGTGGGCACAAAAGGCCCGGCTGGTTTCCCCAGCGTTTTTTTAAATTGTCGTACGGGTTTGGGCCGTTGCCCTGCTTAAATGTCCTTTATTATTTTAGCAAGTGAGAATTGTTCTATCGAAAGATTGTTGATCCCCATCTGCATGCTCTGCACGTACATCTTGAGAATGAACAGCATGACTGACTTAGACAAAACAAATGATATGGAATCGGACAACTGGTCAAAGTGAAACTGCGAAAGAAGCCATATCATTTGATCTTTCTTGAAGGTAGTTTCTCCATCACCCATCAGTTTCCATCAGTTTCCAAATTTTAATTTTTCTTTCAATGAGTTTCCTGTTTTTCTTCGCAAAAAACAGGGATGTCAACTGGGTCAACTGTCCCTGGATCCATTCCAAGTCCCAGGCACCTTTGCTTTGCTTCCGCTCCGAAGTGGCCGAGATGGTCGCCGGCATGGAAGCTGTTCAGCGCCCTGGTAGCGAAGTAGAGGGTTGGGACGAAGAAAACTTGGAAAACATGTGTTTCTTGGGTATCCTGATATCTAATCAATCTAATCTCAGGCAGTTTGTATATTTCACTTATCTAGATTTGCTTCAAAGATCTTCAAAGTTTGGAGGATTCCTATGTCCTTAGCTACAATCAGGGCACCTTTTACACTTGCTGCCAGATGGCCGAGGAACGGATCGATGATTCCGGCAATGGGAATGAACTTTGTTGCCAATTGGACAACAAACTGAGCTAGTTCAGGCAGGATGTCCGATAGAAGATAGGTGAGTAAACTTACATGAACTAACATCAAATATTTGGGTACTGGTTTTAGGCGCTGTTTTTGACGCCTAAAACCCAAGTTTCTATGGTTTCTATGGTTTCTATGATCACTCACGAATGATTGTTTGAGGCTTCAACCCGAACAGGCAGACGAGTTACCCGAAGAGCTGCCCAGCTCCATCCTGCGATGGACTCCGACGTGCGACGTGCGACATGTTTTGGGCCCTTGATGGCGATGGCCAGCGTGGAGGTTGCTATGGATGCAGGGAATCCACAGATGCCATCGTTGTGTTGACTCACGAAGTGGACAGCTGCGCTGATGAGTTTCACTCCAAGGTTGGAAACCAATTCCAAGTTGAGGTAAAACGCTTCGAACGTGTTCTGACTTTCCTGTTGGCAATGCTGGTAGACATCTGGGCTTTCATTGATCTTAGATTTTCAATGTGTCAATTTGCAATGTGATCCTCTGTGTCCCTGGGTTTCCCCGGGTTGGTCTCAAGGTCCCTCAGGGACATCGCTTTTCAAAGCAAGGAAACTCATACCATGCAGCCGACCATTCAAAAGCAGTAAGAACCATAGGATTGACCAGAACTCCACAAGATTGAGCCAAACATAGAATGGTGGACAGGTCCTAAACTGGCATCGAATATTCCACATGATTTCTTTGTAAAGTGTGTATGCACATATGATTTACATTGATTTACAGTATGTACAGTTAGTTATGATATATTATAATCACACACATGGCTTTGTTCAATTTTTTGGAACAAGTCGACATGGCCATCCAGCCCAAACGATGATGGCCCCTGAGCCGGCACCCGATCCTCCAGTTCGGGCGGATGAAGGCAAGAAGCGAAAGCGCCGAGAACCGGGTCCAAAGGAACCGAAGGAACCGAAGGAACCGAAGGAAAGGAAGGAACGGATTCAATATCCAAGGTCCTGTCCCCATTGTGGCAAGTCCTTTCCCACGAGTACCAGGTATCACAAACACGTCTACTTTCACACGGCGGAACGGAAGTTCAAGTGTGATCACCCTGGTTGCGAGAAATCCTACAAGAGGAAGGTGGATTTGCAGGACCATCAGGCGGTTCACCTTGCGGTGAAGCCTTTTCGGTGTGTGGCCAGCGCCTGCTGTGGGAAGACCTTCGCGCGGAAATGCGATTTGATGAACCATGTGAAGTTTGCTCACAATGGCCTCACCTGTGAGGCCTGCGGTCTTCGCTTTCGCAAGAAGTCCAAGCTTGAGAACCACTGGAAGCTGGTGCACCCCAATGCTGTAGCAGGGGAAAAAGTGGCTCCTGGCATTTGTCCTGAGTGTGGTAAGGAATATGCCAACTACAGGCAGTTGCTGAGACATATCGAAGCCCAGCATGGAAAGAAGGACAAGAAGTACAAGTGCAACAGCTGTGATGAGACTTTCAGCACGTTCCTTGACATGGTTCGGCATCGCAAGGCCAAACATCCAAAGACCTATGCATGTGAGAAGTGTGGCTTGGTCTACAAAAGCTCTGATCAGCTGAAACGTCACAAGAATGCAGCACACGATGATGTGGTTGTCCGTTGCCCACATGTCGGTTGCGACTTCACCTTCATGTCACGGCCTGCCATGAAGCTCCACTTCCGGGTGGTCCATCAGCAGATGAAGGACTTCAAATGTCGTCACTGCCAAAAGGACTTTGCGTACAAAAATGTCTTGCGACGCCACATCCGAAACGTCCACAAGTTAGAGCCACCGCCAGAGGACCTTGAACCCTCGCGATCTTCCGGCTCAGATGGGCTTCAATGAGCCTGCCTCAGGACTCCTTACGGCTCGTTGGTGCTGGAAACCGGTTGGGTCAAAGGGACGGTCGCTTTAAGTGACATGTCGCAAGTTTTGCCCTGCCCATGGCTGGGTGTTTGGATGTTAGACGCGAAGCGTCGCTGGGGAACTGGGGACGGCGCGGAAAATGAAGTTATTGGTCTATGTACAGTAGCTGAGTTCTTTTGGAATGATCAACGCCAGGGTTTGCTGACGTACTCACTGCGACGGTTGGATTGTTAGTTCTGTTAGGTCATGAATTGGAGAGTAGGGAACCAAGGATGTACAAAACGATGGTCTCATCCCATGAAGTGAAACCGATTTTGTCCACACACTTATCGTGTCATGGCGATGGTCCTCGCTGTTTCTCAAGCAGCTTGCCAGTGAGCGCAGTCCAAACTTATAGTCAAGCCAAGTCGGACGAACACGACGAACATTTGCATTTAGTTATAACCGAATCGCCGAAATGCAAGGTAGAAAGAACAATGTGTCCAGTCCTAGTAGAAGGCTACAGAAGGCTCTGGTTTGAAATCATGCTTGTTTGCAGAGTGTTGTTTGCAGACATGCTTTTCTTTGTTTGGAGGAGTGTCACTTGACTCTGTCACTTGAACAATGTATCTTAAACATTATGAATTTTCCTCATGCACAATGCGTTGTGAAATAGCGTGCACAATTCCAGTTGTGTCCATCTTTGTGTAGTCCTTTCTCAATGTTCGGAGTCAGATGGTGCAATGTCCATCCTGTCCATCCAGCTTCCGGACTTGGAGTGGACTTTTCTTTTGCGCTGCCATGGCTTGCGTTGGTGTCAACGCTTCTTGGTAGCAGATGACCAGGTGATGCAGCAGCATGAAGCATGCGAAGCAGCTCAAGCAACATGCGGTAACTCTTGGATGTGTTTGTTCTATTTTGTTTTGGACTGAAGTCTAAGGTTCTTGTTCAACGTGGAGGCTCGTGGTAGTCATGACATCAACGTTTTAGATCCGTTGGGGTTTCACAGGAATACGGAATGCATTATGCCAACCTTACTGCTGTACCCATTTGCAGACTTTCATCATAACACATATTAACACCACATTTCATTCATCCTTCAACCGCATCGAGTTCCACTGTCCATTCTGTGTCCTGATCCCCAGACAGGTGCCAGGGTGGAATCCAACGTCAAGGCGTGGCGAAATTTTGGGCAACACCTGGGTGCCACCTGGGTTCAACTGGGTAGCAACTGGTGAAGCCGCCTTTGGGCAGTCCAAGCATTGCTCACAACTATGCTTCCAGTAAGCCTTTTTTGGCACGGAAAGGCCTGCTTTTATTGATCAAGGCAACCAGAATTTGAGGGCTAAGCAGCTGCCGACACCAATGAAATTGTCCTCTCCGAACACTTGGTTTGAAACGTCCATAGTCCATATATCAGTCGACTGTAGAGGCTTCCTGCGCGGCTTCTCAAAGTTGACCTTCAGTCACAGGGAGCACTAAACCCAACTTCTAGAGCCATACCAGGTAGCCACGTCCCAAGACACAGTTGATCTTTGCGTGTGTGAGCTCTGGTCAGGCACCCGACCAAATCACTCCAGAGCAAGAGATGGAGGCAGGGCCGTCTAGGGGCCGTCTAGAAAGGGAACTCTGGGTTGGCAAAACATGGGAAGTAGCTAAGTAAAATAAAAAGGCATCTTAGATGATCTTCGGGCTACCTACCAAGCGAATGGTTCCGCCATAGCCATAGCCATAGCCGAGGCGATGGATGTCGTGGCACCACCTCACCAATGCTGTTTAGCATTGGTGGCGCAGAGCAACCTGGAGGACATCGGCCTCAGGGTGCCATGGACGCACAACAAGGGACGGTAAAATGAAGCAAAATCAATCAGGTCATTTTGGGATATTTTGGGTTAGTCCTATACCATCCTGTATTACCTGTATGGTGACGTGGCCTAGGTTTTCTTAATTGTTGGATGGTTGAAGGTTCACCCACGATAAGGTGCTGCATTTGAGCAAGATGCAGCACTACGACTTTGCTCATCGCTATTTGGTTTTGGCACCTTGGCGATTCACAGTCTTCGGGCCCAACGGCAGCCATGAATTTGTGACAAACCAACTTCACATAACTGGTGGCTAGTCTTTCATGTTATCACGATTATCACTGTTGTCCTGGCTGCTAGCTGACTATAGAATGTGTTTGGGTGCTTTTGGAATGTGTTGAAACTAGTTGAAACTACCAATTTTGTTCGCCCAATTTCATGCTGGCGGCATTGCCCAGGACATGGCAGGCTGGACAAGGGGGTCATGTTGAAGTGGTTTGTGGGACCCACGGTCTCGTTCCAGACAAGAGCTGCTTGCAAAATGGCAGAAATGCAGCGGTCATTCTGGAGCTCTGGTTTGGACATGTTCTAGATTCACTAGATACTGACTAGTTTTGATCATTCTCAGGAACGCAACTCCTGAGGGTTGAGATAGAGAACCGTGAAGGGACTTGGACGCCTCAAATACATTCAAATACATTTAAATACCATTGAACTCATCATGTAGAATGTAGTGGCCATTCCCTTTGGTTCCCTTATCCCAATGCAAGGTTGACATTTTTGACCTGAGTGACAGAGTAGCTTGAATGTTCACTGCAGGTGCGGAATTCCAACCTCAACTCCAATCGCTTGCGGACTCTCTGGTCAAGCAGCGTGCAGTGGACACCTGGATGACAGTGGATCATTCTCAAGAGTACATGCTACGTCTTTTGGCCAGAAAGGGGTGAAGTGCAGTGGAAATTCGCTGGCTGTTCTAACAGACCAATCAATTTTGATTTGGATAAAAACAATATTCTACCAAAAATGAAGACGTTCACACTGTTTATCTGGCTTCTGCCTATGGCGTTTGGTTGCTTCGCAATCTTATAGCTGGGTTGCCAAAGAGTCATGTTGAGTTCTGCACGTTTCATATGTTCTGAGTGAAGACGTTGCCAAGGCGTTGGTTGCCTTTTATTCCCTCCTCAAACTACATTGTTTTTGCCGGTGCATGCGTACTTTGATGCGTGTAACCATGGCAGTAATCCCCATAACTCGGAACACAACCCCTAATATGTGTTCATCTACACACTACACTGATAAATATTTATATTATTTATTAGGTCGAAGTGCACCCCCTTTTGTACAGTATAAACTTTGCCAAGAGTTGACAGCCCCCTTTTGTCATATCCAAATGCTCCAGGTGTGAATGAAACTGCTGAGTGGGAGATCCCCGCACGGGGCCGACAATCCAATGGTCATGGAATTTCCTTTGACGACTCGCAGACGGAAGATGTGCAACTGGCGTTTTACTTTGCCGTCGATCGGTGCTCTGCGGACTACCTGGCTATCATCCAACTGGATCAGTTCCCTGTCGGGGATAGGCTCAAAAACGGCCATGCGGTTGACAGATTTTGGATATTTCCGCTTTCACAATCTTTGGGGCATACCATTTCCTCCCACACAAGTATAACAACGATGTCGCATGCAAAAACTATTGCTTCATTTTGGCCGCTATCTGATCAAGTTGCTTCCTCGCTGATTTCTGGCTCTCCATAGTTTTGCCCAGAAGATTTGGAAAGAACAGTGGTCTTTCAGGTGTGGGAGTGGAGAACTGAGGATCATGTATTCTGCTCCAAACGTTTCCTGGATTGAGGACAGTGCTGCTGGAGCTTCGATGTTTTTCAACCATCCAGTGTCCGTTCGATGATTGACTGAAATATGTGACTGGACTTGTCTCAAGTTGATTGGCTGAAATTCGAGATGTTTCAATCGACACAAAATTGCTTTGGACTTGGCCAGGATGCTATACAAGCTCTTCAGATGAACCATAACCTGGTTTTGGTAAGTCCATCCTTCCCTGGTTTCGAAGACCGCAAGCTTCGACAGCGACCCACGACCAGGCAGCTACGACAGTGGTTTCCTGGAGCGGTTCGTTTGCTGGATAGTTAAAGAGACATGCTGAAATATGGATACACCATGATACAACCATAGACTGCTATAGACATGAGGACCTTGACAAAAGATGGGAGCTAACCGACCAACATTGCGAATGCAAGTCTGCTTGAGTCGCACCTCAGCATTTGCTCTGTCTTCATGTCCCGTGCAAGGCCACTTCCAAAGTTGAATGCTGGCCCTTTGAAAGGAGAAGTGGAGGATACAACTTGCCAACATCCTTACACATTGGCAGGCAGGGTCAAGGCTAGACGGCTCCCCAAGCCAGTGGTGAAACGGTGCAGTAATTCATGACCGCCATAGCCAGGCTTTTCATGCGATGTCAGATATCTTTATGTTTGTTGCTAAACAGGCTAAACAGGCTAAACTCCACAATGCAGTTGCAATTTTTTAAATTGATGAACATTGATGAACAGTATCTAACTTTCCTCTAATATATGCATTCCTTTCATTCCTTTTCAATTCTTTCTGTTGCTGTCTGCATTTTCTCTTTGACCAGACATCCATGTCTCAGGGCGCGCCGCCTTGCTGGATCTTCGCCGTTACAAAAATTTGCCTCCGCGGAATCGTGTCAAAGAACACCGCTGTGGGGGCCAGTTGGTTCGAGGCCCGAAACATCGTTGCTTCCAAGGCCTCAAAGGTGCTAGCCCCCATCTACCCCCCATCTACCCCCCATCTACCCCCCCTCTACGCAGATTATGTTGGTAAAATTGCTGGATGTGCTTCGATTTTGGTGGTTCCAATTTCCCATTCTTTGGTTTGGGTAATTGGAATCCTTTGGTGTTGGTTTTGCACCCAGGGAAGCCATGCAGATCTCTGCCGTTTCTTGGATTGGACTTGGGGAAGTTCTTCGACTTGGGGATCCCCGAAACCATCAGTTTCAATTTCCTGATTTTTTGGTGGTCACCAATTTAGAGAAACACCAAAGTGACTTGGTTTCTTGTGCTGTGAAGAGCTCGCACACTTGGACTTGGTTGAATGTTTTAGCATTTGGAAACCATGTGATGTTTCTGGTGCCCATTATTGAAAAGTACCTAAGTCATTCCTAAGTCCTCCTCTTTCTGAATATGTTTTCCCATGGTTTCCATTTTTATCCATTTTTTATTTCTGGGACCACACACGTTCCATTTTTTCCAAGGTTTGTGAGATCTTGTGGTGGCATGAGAACATGGGAGGCTGCGCTTGAATGCCACTTGGCTAAGATTCGCAGATGCCAATGGTGCCAATCCATCCAGGCATATTTCGATTGTACTTACTCTTACTATCTCTTACTCATTTGGATTCATTGGGCATGGGGACAAACTTATCACTCTTGTCACTCTTATCTTTTCGCTCTTAGCTTCAACTCCGTTCCCCGTTTGCTTCCGGAGGGGTTAGGAAATGGTGGATCCCATCTACAACAATGGTGGCACCTCTTATTTTTACCTGATATTTTGCATTCATGAAAAATAGCTCCTGTCCTTTACTGGTAGTCTCCAGTTGCCAAGCGGGCCGGCTTTGCTCCCGGCCGTTCCAGGTGTCATCTGCAACAGCGAAAACATGCAGCAGGGCAGCTTGAGGAACTGGCGCAGGAGCTGGGCGCAACATGCGCCACTCAGCAGTGTCAGGCAGATGCAACGCGACGCGACGCGGCCGTGGCCGGGCCAAGGGAGTTTTCATGGGATGATTTTGATGATTTGTTGGGATTTCTGTGAAACTATGGGATTACTATACATTACTACTACGTATTACATCGTATTATTACATATTACTACATTTACTACTATGACGACTGTGATTCATTGGGGACATACCCTCAAATTGCTATTTTCATGGGCAAAGTGAAGACAAACCCAGTGGATGTTGAGGTGAATGACTCCATTATTTTTAGAGCGGGAGATGCATCACCAGGCATGACCTTGCAAAGCTGAAGATGGATGCCGGAGCCCCGGAAACCTTAGTTCCAGCACAGGTTCAAGAGCAAGACAGGTGCTGCAAATTGCAAATGATACATGATGCCTGCCTTGTGGTATACGTTTGTGGGGTTGTCTCAAAAATTTTGATTGCACAAATGAAGTGGTGTATCATCATTCTCCCCATCACACTCACTATTTGCGGGGTACCCCCCAATTTTGTTCCGAACCCATTGGTTTGCCGTGCGAGTTATTTCTGTGACATGAATTCCCATGATATCCATTGATGTATATACTGATGTATACTGTTAGATTCCAATTTTTGTTGCTTAAGCCCCCAATGCTTGTTTGCTGCACCTGGGATTTTTTTCTGTCCCGAGATCGAAAGCATTGAACGTGGCCAGCCACCAGCCATCATGGGCCCCGAGTACAAGGGTCTCGATGACCCTCTTGCCCCAACGACTTAGAAAAAAGGCAGAAGGGCGGCGACGGTCGGCACTGAAAACGGGGAGATGTACCGATGTTTGTGGCAATTTTGATAGGGAAAATGATGATCTGATCAACCATGAAATTTAGGGCTACCCTATCTTCTGACAAAACACTTCGTCATTGAAGGCCTTCGGATGTCTGTCGCATTGGGTTCAACCAACAGACATTTTAATCTAACCATGGGGAATATGGATTCAACAAGACAACAAACATGGGGACCTAGTCAACAGAAGCTAGGGAAGATTTGACCAACGTGAATTGTGGGTGTGCCACCGAGTCTTTTTCATGCCAATCACAAGCTGTTTTTTTGGCACCCCATTTTCGAGTCCGTACCAATGTGAGGTTTCACGGACTGGCTTGATGCTCAATTGATGCTCCATTTCTTGGATGCGCAGACAACAAAACCACCACATCGGTAGCAACCCACATGCTCTAAGCCTGGTGCCATGTCTCCGGGACTTCCGAAAGGAGTGCCAGCAAAACCATGGTTTGTTGCTGTTCGGGTGTACTTCCATCTTCCAGCGCCTTTGCACAACGTAGAACTGTTCGGAAGAGCTCCGATAAAGAAAAAGGGATCAAGCATGATCAAGCAGCTTTTGAAAATTCACCTTGCACGTTTTGGCTGTGGTCCATGGCGAATGAGCGCCTTGAATCTGAACGTTTCGAACCTCTTCTGCACAAATTGCTTTGAGTCACAGCTCATTCATGTGCACTTTCAATCTGATATTTGATACATATTTGATACACCTGCTTCATGTCAGTTTAGATTCACCCAGGAATTCCCCGCAAGCGGCCCGTCACCTTGTTTTCAATTGGAGTGCGTGGATATCTTCACAATATGACACAGCGGATGGTGTTGGACTCAGTTGCAGTTTGGGATCACAGCCTTCATCACGCAGATTGGTATGTCCAAAAGAGGGGGGATGCCCCAAATGGCAACTTTCACGGGTAAAATATGGTACAGTAAATATAATTGATAAATATAATATAATATAATATAATATGATATGATATAATCATAATGTAATATAATAAAATTATAACTATAATTATAATATAATATAATACAATATAATATAATATGATATGATACAATATAATATCTATATATTTATCCTTTATAATTATTATTATCATTGACAATTGATCATATTTTTTTGGGGTATGCTCAATTTTGAGCCATAGCCAGATGGATATCTCAGTGTCTCAGCGTCCTTCGGCCCAGGCGCATGGGATGCTGAATGCAGCAACCTTTCTGTACAAATTGTCCAGAATGGAAGAGCCGTGCCAGCCCAAGCTTTTGATTTTTGTTTGGACAAATTATTAGGGAAACTCCTCTAAGAATCTCTCGAATTCTTAAATATTTGGGCGTATCTTGTGGAAAACAGGGGAGAAACCTACGGTTTCCTGAAGATTTTCCCATCGCTCAGGTTGATGTCTTGCATCCCTCGGCCTGGGACGAGTTGTGGCCCAGGCTTTTATGGAGAGAAACCAACCGTTTGGGCATGGGTTTTACCAATGGGGTTTACCAAGTTTACCAGGTAATACCACATGATCTGGTTTAATCATGATGGTTGTGACCCAACTCAAAACCCCATGAACCAAGCTGAAAAAAGCCTGAGAGGGGGTTTCAAACACTGTTCAGATATGTTCAGATGAAAAGGAGGCGCGATTTTTCCAAGAGGCAAATAATAGAGAACGGTGAAATTTACCTTGGGTTTATTGAAATATGAGGAGATACATTGATTTGGAGAGTCCCAGACTTGGTTGAAAGGAGAATTTGCAGGAAACAGAAGTTATACAGTTGGTTGGTACAGTAAAAACCATGGTTTCCTGTAGATTTCCTCCTTGCACCAATCCATTGAGACAGGTGGTTGGACGAGCAACACCAGTTGAAGAACGACTCGGCGGTGGCGTCCACGTCGGCGACTGAGGCGGCACTGACCTTCAAATACGTTGACAAACTTGAGCTGGAGGACTGCAACTGAACTTGGTCAGCTGGAACATGTGTTGAGTTTGGTGCTTTCATATAGATTTTCAAACCTATTAGATAGGTACTTAGAGGTGCCTCAGCCATCAATCAGTTTACTGCCGCATCCCCAGAGGACAACTTGGTGTCGAAGCCGGAGTTCACGGTGGCTTTCAATTTGGCTGCGACGGACCTGTGAAGCCAACTTCACCGTCTGAAAATTACGAGGGAAAACCACTAAAGTCACTAAAGTCACTAAATTTGATGGTTCATGATAATTTTCCATCATCTTCGAAGTAAAGTTGTGCCATGTTGTGCCATTTTGGGGCTATCCATCATGGGTTGGACCTGCAGGAACTTGCCATCTTTCCCTTTTGTGTGCCGCGGGCCTAGCGTGGCCGGTTGCGGAGAGACCTGGAGAGCCGTTTTGATTGCCAGGGTCGATGAAGCGATGCCAGGTTTCTACATGAGCGCTTTTGGAATACCAGCCAAGCGTGGGTAGTCAGCTCAGCGACAAGCGTCTTATCAGATGATGATTTTTGCATCCTTTTACCACACATGTAGAAGAGACACATGGTGAGGCTCCTACTTATTTGAGCCGGACCAAGTATATCAACAGAGTTTCATGGTTGTTTTCCAGCTGGCTGTATTTGAGGTCGCAACAGCTGGTACCGAGCAAGCTCTCAATCGTTCTAGGCCGAAACGTAATGAAGCATTGCCAAGCCATAGGTTTTATAGTTTTCATATATGTGTCCATGCCCATGTTTTTGTTTGTCCTTGCAACGGTCCTCCAGGACCTTGTAAGATTCCTGCCCGAAGTGCATAGTCAGGGTTGCTCCACTCCAGAAGTGAATCATGGCCACAAGGGAGGGAAATGGGTCATTTTACCTCTTTAACTAGCCATTAAACATTCCTTGCATCTGGGGTGTTGGGATAGCAAGTCACCTTTTGCAGCCCTACTGCGGCCTGTCTGCACAGTTGGTCTTCAATTTGGGCGAGCTATACGCCTCCGTTTGATTTCTCGATTCTTGGCTGACGACTTGAGCCAGTTGGATGAATTTTGCATGGTGCTGCTGGTGGATGATCATAACTGGGGAGGAATCGCTATCAATCCACTTCTATTTCTACATCTATTTCTATCGGGTTGATTACAGGATGTTAAAAATCAGTATCAACGTGCGGCAGTCGATCTTTCGTCTCAGGAAACCCTCCAGTTCGGGATCCTTCCACTTCTTGGACGTGGATGCCAATGGATTGATCAGTGAGTCTGGGCCCTGATTTTCTCAGGCTGAAAGGTTCCAGCTTGGTACATCCATCCATCCACAACATGTTTGATTATCTATGGTCAACATGAAATCCGGCTTCAGTAATATGTGAATTTGTGACCATCCAACAGATTGGTTGCCACATTGCAGTGTGACAGCAACTCAGGCCCGAGTTCGCGTCACTCTTTCGCCTTTGTGATAGCCTCAAGCAGCTTCAACCAGCTGACCAGGTAGACCATCTACTTTGATTGTTTTTTTTGGTCATGACTGACTCTTTTCCATACTTGTCCATTTGTTTCTTGCTGGTCACCCAAAGGGTAGTCTGGTTTTCTTCCATTGATATAGTCAGAGTTGGTGCGCGGTCGAGGCCACAACACTCCAACGCCCAGTGGGGAGTCTTAGCCTGGAAATCATGTTTCAATGGATCGATTTGACGGAAAAATGAGTGGACCAGCAGGCCCCCCCAAAAATACGTCAATGACGGTTTTTTGGTCTGAACCTCTCAATTTTCCTTGAAAATCTTGAAACCTAAATTGGGTTTGTCTGATGGGTACCCCGGTACCCCTAATTTTTTTTCCTACTAAATTGCTTTTTTTTTTTTCTCGGATACACGGATACACATCCAATTCCAGGCATCGTTCACCATGGCTCACTCCTGATATATTTTGAACAGAAGATGATACAAGCAAAGTCTCAATTCAATGCTGCTGTCATTTTGCCTGTTTGCCTCATTTGTCTTCATGCTCTCAGAAAAAGGTTCTCGAAAAAGGAAATACCAGTTTGATGAATCTCTGCATTTACAATCGATGTGAGGTGTTAGAATGGTGTTAGAATGAGAGGTGTTAAAATGAATGATTAAGGCTATATTCTATGCATTTCAAGAACAAGGGTTATTGTGCGCTAGGAAAGACCCGCGTTCACCGTGGGGCTAGCCATGGCCAGGTGCATCAACGACCTCCGCTGCGTTCAGCAGCTCCACTACCTTCACCAGTGCGACCGCTGCGACCTCAACCAGCTCCACATCCACCCGGACTACCTGGACTTCCTGGAGCAGCACCACAGAGATCTCCGCAACGGCAGTTTCAGTGTCTGGGCTCAGTGACATTTCAGTTTTTGGCCGAAAGTTCTTGGATTTTTTTTGGGGGTGTTTTCGTTTTTTTTCGTGATGAGGCGAGTCAGCAGTGTTGCTATGAAGTGTTGGGAGCTCAGGGTAGTCGATCTTTACCTATGCAAATTGGATGCTTTGAGCAACATCAGGTCCGCTGAATGCTTGTCCTGCATTGCTGGTATTACAGTACAGGAGAGCATGCAGCAAGGGCACGTTTTCATTTTTGAAGCGCGAAAATGTAGACATTTTGGGCATGAATTATACATCCGATATAACAAGTTATATATATATATGCACATATTCACAATTCATATTGAATTATATATATATATGTACTCAGTATGTATGATGTTAAGAAAAAGACACTGATACACGTCACAACATACACGCAATGGATTGGTACTCACCATATCTCACCATATCTCACCATGTTGCAAATGTATCCACTCTGCTTGAGGAGCTTTGCTCCAGGGAGTCCATGAGTCTCACACCAGGTTGCCAGGGCGCGCCGGAGAAATCTCCCCAGGTTGGGGCGCGGATTGGATGTAGATTTTTCATCAGAGAAAACGGGACCTCAAAAATGGAAGGACTCACTGAAGTTTCCTGGCTCCAGGCTGCGCCGGGTAGCCCGCATGCCAATGCCAAGCTCAGTACTACATTGCCGCCCCACTATGGTTGGGAGGTTGGGAGAGCAAAAACTTGGCTGCAGGACCCAAATGGTTTGTTTAGCATTCAAAAATGCCCAACATTTTGTGGCTTCCAGGGCCTGTCATTTTGACCCATATTCCTAGCAGGGACCCCCCTCAGCCGATCCCTTCTATTTTTGAAGGTTTCAGATGATGCCAATGGCGCCAGGTTGGGACCCCAGCATGGATTGCATGAGCCACGTGGATCCATGCCCATGCTTTGGAAATGGATAGGACCATGGACCATGGACCATGGATAGACCCAACTTCTAGTCTTTTTTTTAGGGGTGACAAATGGTGTGAGTTCAGTTGGAGGGGAACTTGACCAATTTCGGAAAAACACAACATTTGGGATCACCCAAGAGATCGTGTTGCTGATCGGCACCTGAGGTGTCCATTTTCTGGAGTTGTTTGCCTGGCATGCTTTGACGGCGACGACCGAAAAGTGTGTTTGTTGACAAACAACTTTGCCAATTATGGAACTTCGGAGGCTTTTTCACCTCTTCTTCCTGGTTTCAAAGAAAGCCACGAGGACCCCGAGCCTTCTGATGATTCCAACACATTGACTTCATAGACACTCGCCTGATCTTGCCTGGAGGAAGGGATTGCTGGTTGCCAAGTGACATTCTCAGTGAGACACATTGAATTCTGGCCAAAAAGTGCCGGATTTCTTGGTGACGACAGTAGGCAGACATTGGTAAATATATATATATATATATAGATTAATTACTGTTACATGGGGGTGTAATTTTTTTACTGTAATGTTTTCTGTAGTATATCTATATTAAGTTTTTTCAGGATATGATTGTCGGACATTCACGACATGTTTCAAGATGTTGACATCCGATTCAACTTGGCCCAAGTTGAGGCCAGATGTCGCCAGGTGATGGGCTGTGGCTTTTTCACCTTTTGGAGGCCGGTAATTTTCCTCCGGATTTCCTCCAATAAAAAGGATGGCCATTTTAAGTGCCATTTTAAATTTAAATACGTGGAAAATTTTGGGAAAATGATGATTCACCAGTGATTTTTCGAGCTACTTGTATATCCTCTATTTTTAACAATTTTCAGACAAACCCATTTGGGCTGGAGTTTATCGTATCATTTCCTGGAATTTCCTCTAATGGAGTCACCCCGGGGTTTGGCCATGGAATTCCCAGGGGATATTTGGACAGCATTTCTTTTTGCGATTTACGAGGTTGTCCCATTCTTTGTTGGTTGACATGGGTATGGCTCAAAATGGCCAGCAAATTGTATGATTCAATGCCAAACACGGCCAGCGTCATAAGGGTCTGGCGTTGCACAACTTTTGAGCTTCATGCCGCTTATGCCCATGTGCCCTAACAGTAATCTTGCTTGTGTCCCCTATGGTCAATGTTGCCACGTCCGGTGCACCAATCTGGCCCTGGCAAGGAGCACAAAACTCTGCCAGCTGCACCCCACCACAGCCAAGAGCAACGCCGATCCAGAGGTTGCCACGTGGAACTGTGAGGAAAGTCATGTCCGCTTCCCTTGGGGGACGGTTGTGACTTCAAGCAGCTTGAACTGAAGGCACTGGCTGGCCCGCCGCGTTGCGTTGCTCGTTTCGAGGTGGGCGAAGTTCATGAAGTGTAGAGTTGTAAATCTTATCTACCCATGGATTTATCCAATCAAAATTTGGTAGCTTTAGGCCCACATAGCCTCAGTGGTCTGCCCCTCAGTGCTCTGGAATCTGTTGGGATGAGAAGCAATTTATCTTTTTTTCAGAGGTGCTGCAAGGGACAAGAATCTGGTCTGGCCTTGGCATCAGGACTTTAGGCAACTCTCCGAGTTGCAGTTGAAGAATCTGCATGCCAGTGGGAAGCTTAACTCCAAAACATTGACAGCATTTGGGAGTTGAAGGGTTGCGGCGGCCCCAGTCAGAAGTGGTTGTTTCCGTCTCCGGGTGTGTCCCAAAATCACGGGCTTTTCTCATGAATCAGACCTCAGTGTCTCTGATTTTTCAAAAAAGTTATGGGTCACCATGGGTCCATCTCCCACCAAACGAACCAAAGGAGCCAAACCGGTCAAAACCAGAGATTTTCGGAGTTAACGAGTCAAGGTCTTCCAGCTGCTTTGGCTCAACACTGGGAGGTGCCGGTCTCCAAGGCGCCGGAGCGCCGGTGTGCAAGCTACCGTGCTGGGTTGCAAAGCGACGTTGATCTTTCATATTCTTTTATTCTTGGGGAGATCTAGTAAGTTTTTCGAGTTTGGTTCTGTCGTTCAATCGTCTTCAATATTCAACATTCTTCAATTCCTCAAGGAAGGTCTCAATCGAACACTTTTTGTCATGAGCAGAGAGCTGCGCTGTAGTTTGAACCAACAAATCAGTATGGAGCGCCCAAAATGGTGGTTTTAATATTTCAAAAATGACCAGCCATTCGTCAGTCAATTGGTCCTCCCCCTTTGGAATATTTTTGATCCATACCCTGCAAACAAACCTCATTGTTTATCATAATTTCCCCGTTCACATAGCCATAAAATGACGGGAAACTCTTTTCTTGGCTATATGCCAATATATATGTATATATATATACACACAAACACATATGTATATGTACATATATATATATATGTATACAGTATACACATACAAACACATATGTATATGTACATATATATATATATAT
>Ga0126342_10008922_pt1:12500-17960 | contig 17960 bp, 13 predicted proteins | sample Cyp1metagenome_FD_92528 | JGI IMG/M metagenome (GOLD analysis project Ga0126342, IMG submission 92528) | Coral microbial communities from Lord Howe Island, Old Settlement Bay, Australia - Cyphastrea 1 metagenome | ecosystem: Host-associated > Invertebrates > Cnidaria > Coral ... | reverse complement strand
TGCATAGATATATTCAGTAAAAAATGTCACATAGTCCCTACCGAGAATAAAGATGGTGATGACGTTTATAAAGCAGTCATGGAGTGTTTCAAGGTATTAGGCCAGCCTTTGTCGATTTACAGCCACGACGAAGGAGCGTTGAACAGCAAGAAACTGCAAACATTCTTTAAGGAGGAAGGTATAACACACGTAATAACAAAGACGCATGCAAATCAGGCAGAAAGGATGATACGCATGGTCAAAAAAATGATTGGGGACAGATTGAGGCATTACAAAACCAAAACATGGACATGTCACAAGAGCCATTTCATGCGAGAATTCTCACGGAAAATGCCACTCCCCAAGAGCAAGCAAAACTCGCCGCACAGACTTTGCGCGAGCCTGGGAAGTCGAAATGGACATGGGCATGTCGCAAGAGCAGTTTTATGCGAAAATTTACAGCAAAAATGACGGAAACCAGATGGAGCACCCTGATCAACACCGGCCTTAACCCCTACCATAAGAACCCCACACTTCTTGATTTTCTTGCAGGTTTTGCACAATTCGTTTCCGTTTTTTCTTTGCTGTTCGAATCATAGAAACTGGAACCGCTCTTGGCCACACAGCACCGGTGATTTGCATCAAATGACATGTCGAGAAAGCGAAAACATTCAAATTTGCTCAAGTAGTCAAATTACAGAAAATTATTGAGATTTATTGAGTTGCAGAAGCATACTAAGCTACTACTAATTCATATGAATTCAATGTTCAAAAATGTTCAAAAAAGAGCTGTGTCGATCTGTGTAGCAAATGCATGTGCCTCAGGAAGCTCAGCGCAGGACAGCGTGAACAGTCAGAGGCCCAATAGATTTGTGCCGTGCATCGCAGTGATGGTGGACGAAGTTCTGTGTTCAAGCCGGATAGCTTTCAAAGATTTCAGAGACTGACAGCTGTTTGCCCATTGAGTGAGCACTGTGCCCTTTCATAAGAGTTTCCGCAGTTTTGGTGACATGTAGCGCGGTGTTTATTCAAAGTGACGCAGGGTTTTTGCCAAGAATCTAAAGGGATGCGGGAATCCTTGCAGACTGCATGTCTCAAAGGTTGTTGATCCAAGGATTTGGAATCTCAGTGATTGCTCTGGACCTGGAGCAGTGACAGAGCAGCAGAGTCAAGTTGATGTATACATCAAAGATATACATCGAAGACGGCATGTATCGTTCATTGACAGGATTCGCGATGAAGGTTTTGAAGGCCGGCCTGCAGCGTCTGTTCTGCGATGCTTTTGTTGAATGTGTGTCTGTGTGTGCGCGCGCGCCCCTTTGCTTATCTTTTTTAGAGTCTTTCGGTTCTGCCAAACCAGGAATTCAAGCAGACATATTCTCGACGCAGACATTGATCAACTATACTGTCGCATTGTTTGTGTGAACCAGATGTAAAACTTCTTGTCACTGCAGGGGGCCACCGGGGTCCCAGGGGGTCGGTGGCCAACGAAGACACCCCTGGGTACCTGTGAAAACGTACCTTCTTTCGCCCCTGGGCGCATTTAAGTCGCAGCTGGGGGGACACATAATTTATCACTGTTGCTTTATACTGTCATTGTCTCCTGTGCTTACGTATATATATATATACATACATATATATATATACACAGGTTCATCTCGTCGTGTTATTTTGGTTTGTTGGTGTTTTTGCACGACCGTTGCATTCCACATCACAATTCGATAAGACAAGCCGAAGTAAGTGTGTGACTCATGCCGGATTCAACAGGATGACATGAGCCCTTCGGGGAATGCCTTTCTAGGTAGGAAATGGGAGCCTCGATCTGACTCCGAACTTACAATTTTCAACCTGATAATTCGTCTAAGTAAAATGAAACAGATGGCCTCTTTCCTTGTTGAACAGCTGGTCGCCGTGCCTGGCACCACCTTTCTTTTTCGACGCTGAAGCTGTACTGACAGTCGTAGAACCTTCGTTTTTCCAGCTTTGCCCAAGAGAGTACGGTGCTCGACATTGCATCACACTGGAAGGTATCAGGACATACTTGCAGGTGTGGTATTTTCTTCCTTTTATGGTCTTTGGTGAGGTTCTGAAGCTGGGGACTACTGACAGCGTTTATATACAGGGTTGAATTGACTACCGAGGGCCTTGAGCCTTGTCTCGACTCTTGCATGCGATTGTGGATGCATCATTTTTCATTATATAGCTAGTTCCCCATTGGTCCCCTATTTCATGTGTGCTCCTGTGTTAGGTCAGGTTTGTGTCCTGCACGTGCCGAGGTAGGTTTGGCTCTCGCCTTGTTGGTTTTGTCATCGTCCGTCCGCCTTTTCTTTTCCCTTGCCCTTTCAAGTTCGCCCGTTTTGGATAGGTGTGTTGGTGTTGGTGTTTTCTCCCTTTTTTCCTTTCCTCTTTTTGCGTTCCCTGTCTTGTGTCCCGGTTAGGTAAGCTTTGATTTCATTTTCATGGTCATCTCATTTTCATCTCCATCTCACCTACCCTGCTGCAGCAGGGTGTGTGTGTGTGTGAACCGTCTGTATAGATGTAAAACTTCTTTTCACTGCATTGGGCCACCGGGGTCCTAGGGGGTCGGTGGCCAACGAAGACAACGCCTGGGTACCTGTGAAAACGTACCTGCTTATATAATCCCCGTGGCAATTTCCACACGAAATGGATGACTTGTGCATAGCCTAAGCGAGATCCGTAATGTATTGGAATTTCAAAATTGGAGTCAGGTTAGTCATTTTATTGTTAAGGGGTTGGTCTGAGCATTTTATTGGCCAGGGAAGTCCTGATGATTTTTAATTTTAACATGTTAAAATTCCATTCTAATTTTGTTGCAAAAATTGAGTGTTTGGAGCATTTTGTGCTTTTCCAGGATCTCTTTATATCGATTTCATTGGGCATGTCATTTTAGATCAGCGAATTTAAGGAATTTTCAGGAATTTAAAGGAATTCTAAGGAATTGAAGGAATTTTAAGGACTTTCAGAGGTATTCTAGAGGAATTTTAAGGAATTTAAAGGTTTTAAAGTTTTAAAGGATTTTAATGAATTTTAAGGAATTGTTGCGAACTGCTGACTTGGAACGTGGCCATGCTACAAAAGGTACATGAGAATGCCATTGTATTTTGTTGCTATAGAATGCTATGAAAGAAGAAAAACATTAGATATTTGGACACCTTCATTCTAAAATACCTCTATCTAAAAAGAATTTCCTGACCTCTTTTTAAAGAGGCGTTTCTGAGGGTCTTCGAATTTGGGTGAACTTGGATGCCAATTCGGCGTGAATTTGCTGGAAACGCATTTTATAGCAGAACCAGTTCTCATTGTTTTTGTGCATTCTAAAACCTGAGGCTCTATGCCCAAAAGCTAGACCGCTCTAAAATTGCTGCACGTTATCACATACTGAATTGGCACCCCGATCTTAAATATATATATATATACATATATTATATATATATACATATTATATATATATGTATATATATATAGTCCCGCCCTTGGGCACATTTCAGTCGCAGCTTGGGGGACATATAATGTATCGCTGCTGCTTTATATTGTCATTGTCTCTTGTGATTATATATATATAGGTTCATTGTGCTATTTTGGTTTGTTGGTGTTTTTGCACGACCGTTGCGTTTCACATCACAATTCGATAAGACAAGTCTGAGCAACTGTGTCTGTGTGTTCGTATGAGTGTATGCGGAGCCATGTGTGTATGCGTGTAGCATGACCGAGTCATCCAATTCATGCTGTACTCCTTGGACCCATTGCAGGGATTTGGAGGGCTGATGTTCTCTTGCAAGTCCAACTGAGGAGACAAGCCTAGAAGGTATCCTGGACACCAACTGCTTCCGGCCGGATTTGAGCACCGATGTACGGGTTTTATGCCCGACTCTGGCCCGCTTCAACCACTCATGTTTGCCCAATTGCACCTCAGCTGCACGCAAGGGTGTTACCAAAGTTGGTTCGAGTTTGCGGCAACGAACGTCAGTGTTTCTATGCCGCATTACGTACATGAAGCTGCTTTGCTCATTGCATGTATAGTTACCAGTTACCAGTGATGATCATGTAAACAGCTAGAGGCGTTCAGCAAAGACTGATGTTTTGACAAGCAAGGCCAGCAAGCTTGGGATGGCGACCAGGGAACAATGAGAATTAGTGCTTGCACCCAGATTCAAGAAGGCTCTCCTATTTTCACTGCGATGCAAAACTTGGGAGCCCTACTTCGCTATAACGAACTTGAGAATGTGGCTCCTTGACCCTTTCCAAGTAGTCTGTGGTTGATTGGGTAGGCGTATTTAATCCTTGGTATGCAGCGAATTCAATGCCATATACAGGTGCCTTGTACAAAAGTCACATGTGATTGTGCGGGCCAAACCCAACGATGCCCGCACTGTGCGGACAAGGATGTGCCAATTTCGGGGCCAGTTTGTCGCCTGGGCAGGCGATGAGCTGTGCATTGATTACATCGATGTCCGCCAGAGCAGAGACCAGCGACAATTCGAGCTGCGTTGCTCGGCCACAAAACCAAGCAAAGCAATGCGAAACAATACGAAAAGATACCACGCTGCCACAGTGTCCACGGCAAAAGTCTGGCAATTTGTTTTCAAGGCACGGTAGATTTCAGTGTCATGTTATTGAAACAGTCATGGAACGGAATTCAGGTCAGAGCAACAGCTCTGTTCAGATCCTGAGAAAAAGATGATAAAGAGGTGTATGAATGGTCCAAGGGTGCAGACCACGAACGCAGACTGCGTGTACCGACTGCGCTTTGCTGTTTGTGCCACTTCACAGCTCCGCAAGGAGAGTTTTAAGTATTTCAGAATATTTCAAATCTAAGCTGGTGCACAAGTGGTGCACTTCGCTGTTTGAGACGGGGGGATGCACTGCGTGCACTGCATGTAGGGACGAAGCGAGGTCAGAAGTACGGTTTTGAGTGCAGCTGCCCGGCGTGTGCTGCCCCGCGGGAAGGCAGTGATGAAAGGAGGAGACTCGACGACTGAGACATACGACATATACGGAGACAGTGCGCACAAAGAGCCCACACAGAGCGCCATGATGTGTCATGCATCTAAGATAACATCTTTTGTATCATTGTATTGTGGCATTATGTCCTATGCAGCCAATGCATTCAAAAATAAAAAGATCAAATCATGAGCTCTGCAAAGCTAAAACCGTTCGTTGTCTTTTGCATAGCCAGAATGCTCGCAGGATCAATATGGCAAAGTTTGACCAGGAGATTGGCATAGCATCGCCTGAGCGTTGTCTTCAGTCGCTCAGTTCAAGTGAATTGAGTCCAAGTTGTTCTCTTCACTCATACCTTCTTGAGCCTAAATTCAACTTCAAAATGCTGAAATTTCGCAGCAACAGTCAGGCAGCTTTGCTACCTGCCAAAATAACATACTCAAAGATAGCAGACTTCGCAGACACTGATATCCAATGCACACAAGCAACCCGGCCCGAGCACGAGACTCACCAGCAAAC
>Ga0126342_10008922_pt1:0-7500 | contig 17960 bp, 13 predicted proteins | sample Cyp1metagenome_FD_92528 | JGI IMG/M metagenome (GOLD analysis project Ga0126342, IMG submission 92528) | Coral microbial communities from Lord Howe Island, Old Settlement Bay, Australia - Cyphastrea 1 metagenome | ecosystem: Host-associated > Invertebrates > Cnidaria > Coral ... | reverse complement strand
GCAAGGAGAGAGTCCAGGCAGGACTTTGGAGAGTATGGCCTGAGTCACAGCCGTTGCTCAACTTGCGAGCTCCTCGCAGTGTTTTGAGAACTTCCAGTTGGAAGATGGTGGCAGGTCATCATCCCTGAAGGGGTTGCTGCTGGTAGTCAAATCAAATTTCGCACCCCAGATGGGCGGTTGATTCAGGCCGGACACCGATGGTTTTGTGCATGTCGCAATTTTCCTCAGCTTTCTTTGGTGCCACTGTGCCTGGGCATCCTCAATACTCAGTCTTGCCGCAAGGTAGTCATTCCAGAGGGCTTTGGCCCGGGTGACAAGTATTGCTGGCACAAAACAGATGAAACATACGAAACAGTATTGCATTTTGGAAACGTTTGAATCATGTTCAGAGATCGTTTTGAGTTTGTGACTTCATGTGACTTCAAGAACTCAGAGTATGCGACAGCGATCTGCAAATTGGCCAGGATCACAGTCGAAGTGCCACCAAAAAAGGCGAATACATCGAATACCTCATTGCTTGCTTCGTGTTTCTTTGTGTTTCGTGCTATACATGTAGACTGCAGACTTGTTTAATCTGTTGTGACTAAACTCCGGGTTACATTGCATGGGATTCATGGGATGACAGATTTGTTGATGCATGTGGAACACCATGTCCAGGTCCAGGAGAACAAATTCAAAACTTTGCACGAGGCGTACATTTCCGTTTTGCGGATCTTGCAGACTAGCTATGACTAGCTGTGCTTTGCTGATTTTGATGATTTTTGGATATTGGATCGTACCAACAATGACAAGAAATGTATAGACATGTGCATTTTGAGTGCAAGAATGTGCCTGAAAAACGTTTTGGTGCCGATATTTCTGGTATGCAGGCATTCGTGTATCTTGATCCCAAGCACACCGGCTACATCACAGACCGCGACAGTTTCGCTGAAGTTCTTGCCTCAAGCGCAAATTTACTTGACATTTCAAGTAACAGACCTAGCAATCTAGTGACTCTAGTGCGCCTCAGTTGCGCAACATGACAATGACACGATATGACACGTGTGTACATGTTATATATTGACCGACATTCACTGAACACTGTGGACACAGATGGCATCAGCAGCACAATTTAAACACCGTACGTCGCCACAACCGCGGCAGCAATACCAGCAGCATGACAACCACTGCAAGCACAACCAGCCACAACAATGATTACAGTAAATGGACCTCTGGGGAGGCAGGAAATCGCAGACATGGCCAAAGTGAACGAACAGTTTCCAGTAATTCAACATGATCAGTGAGCCATGAGCACACCCTTTTCACCAAGACAGAGTCGATACATGGCGCGAGTAAAACAAATACTATAATACTGATTAATACTGTATGTTTTATCTGAAATCGACAGACATTGACTCGGCTGTGTTTGGTAATCTACTAGCTGCATTTATTGAAGCGTCCGTGTGACAAGAACCACTTGAATCAAGTGCACTCCAGCTCTGGCGAGACTTCGAGCATGTGAGTCTCAAGCATTGTCTCCGCTTGATCAAGGTGGCTAGTATGCTCACCGACCTGAAGGGAACCAAAGAAGAGGCACAGATCAACCCACCGTGCCTATTGCATCCTATTGCTTATTTGCAGATATTTGCAGGTTGCGTATACCCGTATACTGATAGCATCAGATAACCAAAGATGTATGGTGACAGCGATTCACAAGCTCTATTCTTTGAAGGAACAATGAGAGCTGAGAATCTTTGGAACACCTTTTGATGGATCACAAGACACCAAGAGCTGCACTAGCAGTTGATGCAGTTGCATATAGTGACCAGTGTGTGCAACTGGGAGTGTTCTCTTCGTATCTCTTCGTAAGTCATTGTTATGTAACTTATGTGTACGATTGTAGACCAAAGGTGGCCCAGAAGTAGCTGGAGACGCGCAGAAACAAATAAGGCTTTAGCACGGGTCTCTTTGCAGGACATTGGCACCGCACTCTAAGGTGGACACATTCGTTTCAACTTTCAACAAAATTAAACAAGGAAAGTTGAAATTGACTGGTTCCTGTGGCAACGGTTTGAGTTCACAGAACATTTGTGAATGTTTGTGACACGTTTGCTATCGTTTGCTAGTCGGGGTTATAAACGAAGTTTCACTTCATAGGCCCCGCCAAACGTCAAACTGCCAGGTTTGGAAGAGCTTGGACAAGGAGCGTAGACACGCAGACACAGATATCAGATATCGATCTCGGGTTTTCAAGCCAGCGACCATGAGTGACGTCAACTCGACAAACGCGCGCAAATGCAGGAAATAAATCAACAGACTTGTTTGATTCGAGGCGAAAAGACACGATGAGGACACGATTCCAAGAAAAAGAAGTCAGATGGATGTCATAGGGAATATGTATTATATATATATAATTATATATATATAAGTCCCGATCTTGAGACTCTTGCGAGCGGAAATGGGCCTGGCATCGTCAGCGAAAAATTGGACAGTATGCCACAAAATATTACATTCGTTTACATACTTTGATAAAATCTAAGGAAGTACGCCGCTAATCCTGAGGTCGAAGATTGCTTGATGTAGACCGTAAACCTGCGCGTGTGAAAGCAAGTGCTGCAAGCAGGATGGAAATGGCCAAGTGAATTGGCCTGAGTTTGTCGAGTGGGCAGAGGCCGAACCTGCTGAACATCGATGAGTTGCCTTCTTGAGTCGAGTTGTTGTTTTGAATCATGATTCTCTTCAAGGTGTCGCTGTCACAAATGTTGAGTTTAATTCGAACTCGGTGAAAGTTCTGTTTTTATTGCATTATTTGTTGATAGTTACAGTTAAATGTGCCACAAGGACAACTGCAGCGAACCTTTGGAGCTAGGCAGATTCTGGGGCATGCGGTGTTTCATTGGCGTTGCTTTGAAAGCCAATTCCGCTGGCTCTTTACTTTGGTCATCAGAAGCATCCATTCGAGAAGTAGACCCAGTTCACAATTTGCAGACCAAGAGTGAAGAAAACAGTGTAAAAGGGTGAGGCGAAAGGTTCAGAGTACATACTGTAGTGTTCATGCGCTGCTCAACCAGTTCATGATAGATGTTGCAGTCCTTGCATGCTCTGAGCCAATTAGAAGTTTTGTATTACATTGAACGCCCAGTAAAAGAAAGTTATTTTTGATCAGCAGAGCAACTAAGGCAAAGCTCAACTGGATTCATATTAATGATTGTTCAGAGCGGGAGTACGTCAGACAGCAAACAGGAAAGCAAACGAAGAAAGAATGACTGTTCAATACTTTTTCATGCCTTTATTTGTGGGAGAGGTTTGATATGGTTTGACGACTTATTGGGCTTATTGCAAGCCAGAATTGGTTGCATTGCAACGGTTGCATCTGGATGTGTAACTCGATGCATGTCGCGTCATGTGGCATCATGTCGCATGTTTTTTTCCGACGGACAGGTCTAAGTGGCAGCGAAAGTGCTGTGTCCTTCCCAGCACTCTGGACATTGCGCCGAGCAGCTCTGCACAAACTGCGCGAACTGCACGAACCATTTCGATTTCATCATGTTGATGAGTCGTTGATGAGTCGTTGATGAGTGCTGATGAGTCATTGATGAGTCATGTCGATGATGGCCAGCTTTGCCCACCTTGCCCAAAGCTTATACTAGAAACCAGCAGACCCAGCAGACAACTCAGGCAATGACACTATTGAGTTACAACATGTTACAACATCAAGTGCCTTTAGTTGGAATCTGACCTAGAATGCGTCCTGGTACAGAACCACTAGAGCCCTTATGACTAGAGCCCTCGTGTCAATCATCGCTGATCATGTGGAACATGAGATGAAATTGTCATCTTTAAAATGTTCAAATCTGACAGCTTTAACATGAATCAAGCCACTGATTTGGCAGAACGGCAGAGTCCTGTTGCAAAGCAATTCATTGCACTCCCTTGAAGATCCTGAAGCTATTCGCATAACCAAAGAATTGTTTGCGCAGGACCGGTCCCACGGACAAGCCATCAGACTACGTTGCGTTTGGTGACCCATTTCACCCGCTGCAACAGTCCACAGATTCCCAGGGTGACAATGCCAATAGCCTCGCCAGTTTAATTTCACAGGAATCTTGGTAAATTTGGTAATGCATTTTCTGAAATGTGCAGATTTCTATCCAAGATCTCATTCGACTCCATGACAGGACTGGGAATGAATACACCCCAAGACCACAACGAAAACATGAAAAGAAGGAATATATATGTATATATATAGAAATGTATAGAATAGTATAGTATAGATTAGAAATGTGTAGAATCTCCTATAGAATAGTATATAATGGTATAGATTTGAACAGCCATGAACGGCCACTTGCTTGCATCTCTGAATGGGTCACGGTGTTGGAGAACAGTGGGTTGAGTCCTCCGACGATTTGTTTCGAGGCAATTACAGGTTACTGACACAGAGCAATTCATGGAGCTTGGTGAACTGGTTCAAAAGTTTGTGCCTCAGCTTTGCTTTTGCTTAGAACAAGTGCCAGAAATCTTGAACACCAGTGTTAACATGTGTGAACCACGTTAACATGTGTTAACATGTCTTAACTAGTATGTGTTCAGGGTGACACCGAATGAAGCCTGGCCTGACTGGAGTGAAAAGCAACACAAAAGTTTGCCATTTCATTATTGGACATGAGGCAGCGATAGGCAGCGCCCAAATATACTTTGATAGAATTGACTAGAATTGATTGTTTTTTTGAAGGCACATGAAGTCACAGATGACGCATTGGGATGAGCTAATTTGCTTGCTAAAAAGTGGGTCACAAAATCTCCAGTATTCTCTAGTACTTGAAGTAGCTCAGGCGGACATCTTCCCAGGCTTCAAAGAGCAAGTAACCGAAAGGTATGCGAAGGATTCCCGACACGCTGTTGTCGGCTTCATTGAGGACCTACAAAAAGATTTGGACCCGAGATCGCAAAAAGACGGGAGTCGACAAAGTCCCTTCTGGCTTCGATCTCATCAAGGCGCCCACTCTGGGATCGAAATCGTCGAAATCATCAAAATTATCGAAATTCTTTGCGCAAGCCACCAGACACTGTACCAGACATGGTGATCCATGGTGAACATTTGTTCTTTGAAGGCAAGAGACACCAAGACCATCCAATACTGTAACATTCGATACCCTTGCCATCCCTTGCCTTGTCTCACCGCGCAGGCCATGCGCTGCGAGAACTTGAAGGATTGGTTCAACAGCCCAGTTTCCGATTCCGCTCCGTAGTAGCTGAAGATGGCTGACGTAAGATCACCTCTGAGGACCAGGTCCATGGGCAATGGCCTACTGATGCCTACTGTAAGCAGAGAAGTGAAGAGAAGTGAAGAGAAGTGAAGATTGGAGAAAAATCGGTTCAAAGATGTTCAAAGTTCAAAGGATTCCAAGGATTCCATATCAATGTGCCGAGAAAGGGCTTTGCAAGGTGTGGGTCCAATCTCGACCAATGTTAACCAATAGTGACCATCGTTTGCGCATGTTTACGCTTTTGCTAAGGAAGCGTTACTACCATCGAAGGCACCAGCATCATCCTCGGCTGGTCAATAGATGCTTGAGTAACTCACCGCTCCACTTGTTTCTATATCCTTTAGGCAAAAAAGGATTTTGATTCTGCCAAGGATTGCTCATGCCTGCAGTCAGAAGACTAATTTTGTGAAGCGGCCAGTGTTGACCAGCCGAGTCTTGAACCCCAGACCGACTGACTTGGAGTATGTACATACTCAACAGGTAAGGATAGATAAGGTAGGTTTAGGTAGATGAGGTAGGCGATTATCAGAACAGATAAATTATACTGGGGTGATACAATATATATATATATTACATGCATACTCTGTGTACATGTTTTTGTATAATATTGCACCAGTAGTACCGCACAAGGCGGTGGCGGAAGTTTCAAAAATAGGAAACCTATAGGAGAGATTGGTTGTTGTGACTCCGGGATGGCGGAGCGAATACACTGACGGACCGAAAGGTGCTTGAGGTCTCCTCTCTTTCTCTTTCTCTGACTATCTACCTACCTACCTATCTATCTATCTATCGATCTATCTATGTATCTATCGATCGATCTATCTATCTATCTATCTATCTCTATCTCTCTCTCTCTCTTTCATCTAATTACCTAATTACCTAATTACCTATCTACCTATCTACCTATCTACCTATCTACCTATCTACCTATCTACCTATCTACCTATCTACCTATCTATCTATCTATCTATCTATCTATTTATCTATCTATCTATCTATCTATCTATCTATCTACTGTATCTATCTATCTATCTATCTATCTATCTGTCTACCTGTCTATCTGTGGTGCAGTGTCATTCAGAGTAATGTAGTGTAGTGTAATGTAGTATAGTGTAGTGGAGTGTAGTGGAATGTAGTGTAGTGGAAGGTAGTGTAGTGTAGTGTAATTTCGTGTAGTGGAGTGTAGTTGTGTGTAGTTGTGTAGTCGTAGGTGTAGTTGTAGTGTAGTGGAGTGTAGTGTAGTGTAATGTAGTGAAGTGTAGTGGAAGGTAGTGTAGTGTAGTGTAATGTAGTGTAGTGGAGTGTAGTGTGATGTAGTGTAGTGTTGTGGAGTGTAGTGGAGTGTAGTGGAGTGTAGTTCTGTAGTTGTAGTGGTAGTGTAGTGGAGTGTAGTGTTATGCAATGTAGTGAAGTGTAGTGGAAGGTAGTGTAGTGTAGTGTAAAGTAGTGGAGTGTAGTGTAGTGTAATGTAGTGTAGTGTAGTGTAATTTAGTGTCGTGGAGTGTAGTGGAGTGTAGTTGTGTAGTTGTAGTTGTGGTGTTGTGGAGTGTGGTGTAGTGTAATGTAGTGTAGTGGAGTAGTGTAGTGTAGTGTAATGTACTGTAGTGTAGTGTACTTTAGTGTAGTGGAGTGTAGTTGTGTGTAGTTGTGTAGTTGTAGTTGTAGTGTAGTGGAGTGTAGTGTAATGTAGTGAAGTGTAGTGGAAGGTAGTGCAGTGTAGTGTAGTGTAATGTAGTGTAGTGTAGTGTAATTTAGTGTAGTGGAGCGTCGTGGAGTGTAGTTGTGTAGTTATAGTTTGTAGTGTTGTGGAGTGCAGTGTAGTGTAATGTAGTGGAGTGTAGCGTAGTGTAGTGTAATGTAGTGTATTGCAGTGAAGCGAAGCGAAGCGGCATCTGAACCTCCAAAAGTGGTCCGAACCCCTGGTGTTTTAAACATTTTGACTTCGAAATGTGCTTCGCGCCACAACGGCGCGCACTTTTTCGACATCTGAACTTCCAAAAGTGGTCCGAACCCCTAGTGTTTTTAACATTTTGACTTGGAAACGTGCTTCACGCCACAACGGCGTGCACTTTTTCGACCTGAACTTCCAAAAGTGGTCCGGAGCTGGTGTGTTTTGTACATTTTGACTTCAAAATGTGCTTCGCGCCACAACGGCGTGCACTTTTTCGACATCTCAACTTCCAAAAGTGCTCCGACCATGGTGTGTTTTGTACATTTTGACTTGGAAATGTGCTTCGCGCCACAACGGCGTGCA
>Ga0126342_10008921_pt1 | contig 17961 bp, 15 predicted proteins | sample Cyp1metagenome_FD_92528 | JGI IMG/M metagenome (GOLD analysis project Ga0126342, IMG submission 92528) | Coral microbial communities from Lord Howe Island, Old Settlement Bay, Australia - Cyphastrea 1 metagenome | ecosystem: Host-associated > Invertebrates > Cnidaria > Coral ... | reverse complement strand
TGCTGTGTGTGAAAGCTTGCTGTGTGTAAAAGATTTTGTGTGTAAAAGCTTGCTGTGTGTAAAAGCTTCTCTGTGTGTAAAAGCTTCTCTGTTTAAAAAGCTTGCTGTGTGTGTAAGCGCTTGCCATGTGTAAAAACGCTTGCTGTGTGTGAAAGCTAGCTGTGTGTAAAAGATGTTGTGTGTAAAAGCTTGCTGTGTGTAGAAGATTTTGTGTGTAAAAGCTCAGATGAGATGAAGTGTGGAGTGTGAAGGGTGCAGTGTGGAGTGTGAAGTCTGAAGTGTGGAGTATGAAGAAAGCAGTGAGAAGTGAGAAGTGTGAAGTGTGGTCTGTGAAGTGTGGAGTGCGAAGTGTGGAGTCTTAAGAGCGCGCTGTGAAGTGAAGTGTGGAGTGGAAGAGTGCAGTGTGGAGTGTGAAGTGTGGAGTGTGAAGAGTGCAGTGTGGAGTGTGAAGAGTGCAGTGGGAAGTGTGAAGGGGCGAAGTGGAGCTTCAAATGTGACATGTGAAACAGGACGCCACTTTCGCAGAGTGCGCGCACGCACGGGCTTGGCTGGCGCACGGCGCATGCAAGTTCTATAGATGAGAAAGGTCTTATATATACCTTTAAGGCAACTTCCGCCCCGCCTCGTGCGGGTACTACTGGTATATATCTTTAAGGCAACTTCCGCCCCGCCTCGTGCGGGTACTACTGGTAACAACAACCGTTGGATTTACGGCGGACCTGCAGCTGAACGGGTTTATAAACCAACTTACAACTAGGCTCCCCCCTGTCATTTGTAGGGTGCCGGACGCTCGCTGTTTCTTCCATCATTGACCCTTTCAAAGTGTCCTTGAAAATGATAAGTCGGTAAGAGCCACCACCAAACGGATGTGTAGTTTAGCAGGGATCTGAAAAACCAAAGATTACACCATACCATTTCACTGAATTCAATCAAGTTTATCATTTGAGGGGTATTAAAAGATATTAAAAGGCATATGGCAAAAGGAAGCTGATGGCACGCAGCTTTCATATGACCACTTCCCCCGACCGCTAAAAGTGATCGCCATCAGCGTCATCCATCCCCAGGGCCTTGCCCTGCTTACAGTACGCAATTTAGCTCCCCATATTTCCTCATCAATAGCTTGGGAATGTTGGGAATGGACAACCACAGAAAAATATACATACTATACTATACTATACTGTATGTATATATATATATATAACTATATATATATATAACTATAACTATATATATATATTTACATACTTATATTACTGTATAGCTTTTGAGCGATCGAATGATTACAGCCACAGGGCAGTCTATGCCTTCATTGTAGGGATGCTTCACCACCAAGATCACCAAGTGAATTTGTCCAAACTTTCTCGCTTCCGGCAAAACTCATCCTGCATCCTGGTTTCGCATTATCAAATTTCCAAGCAAAGAATGGCAAAACTTCGGGGAACAGGGGCCGGGGCTTTCGGCTTTCCAAAACAACATCTTGGTGGCAAGATCCCAGTGCCCAATGGAGCAAGTGTCGCTTTCTAATTAGGTGCGCCCCCAGTTTCTCAGCATTGGGGGTGCGTATATTTGAAGCCATGATTTTATCACCACAATCCACCAACATCCCATTGCATCGATAACACCTGGCAAAATCTGCAACTCGAGGGAGTTTTCGTCCTCACATTAGTCACCTTCACGACCAATTGAAATAACTGACGCATGACCAATTTAGTTTCTAGAAATGAGCAGTAGATGTAGAGGCCTGGAGATCTTGACAATATCTGCTGACATACCTGGTCCTCAAATGGTTCTTCCTCACAATGGTGATCAGGATCCCGAACGTCCAGCAGCACTATTGGTTTCCTGTAAATGTTCGATGAAAAACCAATGCCGGGAAAACTGCATGCAAAAAAAGAAGAATGGACCCCTAGTAGCCGATAGAGTATCACCCATCATTATCTCACGTTCTATGTGACGCAAGTTGTTAGTAAACAGAATCATACCCATTTTGGGTTTGTCTGAAAAAAAGGCACCCCTAAATCCACTGGTTTCGCAGAAATTGTCCTATTCAAGTGGCAGTTTTTGGGCTACACACTAGTTTCAGAAACACGCATTTATATTAGTGTGGTAAAACCAATTCATAAACCATCCCCAAGTCATCACCATTGTTATGGGTGGCATAACCATCCCCAACTGGTAGATTTATGATTGGGTCTACCACATTAATCACTAATCTCCACTATTAATCACCATTCATCACAATTAACCACTCTCAACCATTCAGAAAACCATTCTTGGCCACACTTTTAACCACTTGTATGATATAACTTTTTGAATAATCCCAGAATCTCATGACATTCTTTTTGGCACCCGGGGAATCCGGTATTTTCATTGCAGGCGACCATAGCACACTGTGACCATTGGACGTCTCGGCAGACACACTGGGCCTGGCTCAGCCAGTGGGGGGTTTAAATGACAACAAAGGATTTAGCCAATGCATTTTCCTAGAAATCTAGAGCTTGGTCAACGGGATTTTGCTTGTTCAAGCCCATCTTCGCAAACAAATCCACCACGTGCACATGTGCATATCTCTATATATATAAATACACATGTAAATATAGATAATATGTATACAGTAATATATATTTATATATATGTGCATATATATATTTATTTATAAATGTACATATGTATGTATATGTATATGTATATGTATATATATACACTTTCAATATTGCATATATATAGTAGAATATCTAATAGAATATATGTGGTCCAGTATCTTCGTTTTAGGTACAGTAAGGCCCCCCAGATAATTGCTATATCCACCTGTCACACCAACTCCTATCCACCGCTGATAGGACCCAATGCCAAATACTCACTGGGAGAACCGAAGTTGATTTCGATTTTCTACCTATGTATGACATGATATATACATGTATATATATATATATTATAATTATATATATATAATTATATATAGATATATCTTATACAATTTAAATCGCTAGGATATCAATCATGTATTTTGGTATATGCATCTGCAGATGCATTTATAAAGTCTAGTCCAAAAAACCTGGCGATGTTCAGGGGCCCACCATGTTGATACCTCCTCAGCCAGTCGTTGATGAAAGGCAAACACTTCGCATCCGCCGCTGCAAACGCATGACCGCCCTGCCGCCATTGACGTTGACTCCCAGCCCAAAAACTTCCAGAACCTGATTTTTTTTTAAAAAAATGGCATGACTTCCCCAATCATCATTCAAGGTGAGGTTATTTCGGTCATGGTGAGGTTGCAATGTCAGTCAGACGAGCTCCTCGAAATCGAGCTTCTTCTCGCATCCAATGCGTGCAGCGAGTTTTTCCAGAAGCTCCACAGGTGTGATGTTGTCTTCTGGACTTCCGCAGACCAGCCTCGGCGGAGGTGAATTCTTTGCGGCAAATCACAGCCTCTTTGGACCTTGGCCGCTTCCAAGCACTCTATGAACATTATCATTTCATTGGAATTGACCATCATCTCCTATCCACGTTTCCATTCTTAGATTTCGTAGTTAACTTGGGAACAGCAGAAATCAAGCCATAGACTACTTGGAGATACAGTATTGCAGAGAGCTGAGCTTGGGGACCGGGATTCGGACTGTTCAGGGGTGATGTAATAATCCCTCAAATCATTAAATCAATGAATAATCATATAACCCTACAACTACTGTAACCATCATTTCTGGCTTAAAGGGCACCATACTACTTGGTCAATTTCTCTCTGTCGGGTGCTTCATCACGTATTTTCATGGTGAAGCCAAATCACTTTCAAGCACAAGCGGTCAACCGGGCATCAGGCAACTTAGTACAATCCTTGCCCTGTTCCAAGTGAGCAACGGAACATCATTCGGCGGCTATAGGCTGTCTCTTCACTTTTGAAGGTTTAGCCAAATCCCCTTGACTGGTCGGTTTATTCACGGATTTTGTAGCACCACCAGCCAAAAAGAAAGGTAAAATCTACAGTAATCCTAAACTGCCTAAACTAATGATTTTCATTGTATACTTTTCTATTTCTGTGGAGGTTACGATGTTTTTTTCCTGCATTTTTCCTGCTAAAGTCCGGGTTTGTACATTTGGATATCGAAGAAACGTTTCGATCTGGAGCTCTGGCAACCTGGCGCTGAGACAATTTCCCGCTGGGCAGCTTAAGCATACCTGGGGGCCCAACTTAGTAAATGGGTTCTACCCCCAGTTATATTTCATTAATATATTATATATGTGGAATATTCATGAATATTCCGTATTATACATGGGATTATATGGATTATAATATATATATATATATATATATACATGGATTCTGAACCACTTACTAAGAGGGATGCACATCCAAGTATCGTAAGCATCCAAGAGGCAGAAACATACCTCCACGATATTATAGATGATGGTTCCACAATAATCTCCAGGTTTCCAGCTCTCCTATCTATGATGCTCTATGACTGGGGGTTGCTATATATTACAATATATATATATTCTATGCGCATGGATATTTGAAACTATTTCAAATCATGTTTGAGCATTTTTGGTCCCCTGGACAAAAGAGAAATCTATGCAAATCTATGGTGACGTGAGGTCGTGATTCATCTAGCGGTCAAAACTCAAGAATTGGATAAACAGCAATACCAGCTATCATACTTAGTGCCTATCATCAGCTAACTAACCCATTTTCCAGAAGATTTGGACCCTATTGGCTAGGACTCCTTACGCAATTATCCATCCAATTCTCAGACGGGAAAAGCTGCGTAAACCTGGAGCACTTCGCTTCTTGAGGGGTAAGCATTTCGCATACCTTTCTGCCACGCAAGCGTGTATCCTAAATGTTGCATTGCATTTATACGTCCCAACTTGGGATAGAACCTTTATTTACCATGATTTACATTTCTATAGTTTCTTTTAAATCTCCATCTTTTTTTTGGGCGATCAGGAACTTTGGTGTAGGGAAAATGCTAATTTTTTTCAGGCTTTGTACCAACAGGTCACATTTTCGTTGGAGCCCCAACCAAAACATAGCCAGTTTTTGTGGATAACAACTCATGAAATGCGTTTTTTCCTATTGAACACCATGAACCATGCAAAGTAAAGTTTGTGAACCAGGTGAGTAACTCAACGCTTCGATTTAACGTTCAAAAACTCTCACACCCTGGCCTCCAAACAATTCAAATCCTAGGACTATGAAAGAAGCGGGGCACATCCCAGCAACGAATTTCCATGTTCATCACGAGATTCTGAAGGCCTGAGTGTACAAAATTATGCATCCCTCATAGATTTCAATAGATTTCATACCTATACCCATGACATTTTTGGATGCGTACCTTTTCCAATGGAGTGAATCCACCTTTTTGGAGGTTAAATCTCCACATTTCTTTGCTGCAGTTGCGTTGGTAAACTCCCATTTCTGTATGTCAAATCCCAATTTTAGCAGTGTTCAAAACGCTCTGTCATTTCATTCAATCCTAGTTGGTCAAGAATGGGATTCCCAGTTCATGGATTGGGACGCCCCCCAATGTGAATATAACATAACGGGTAGTACAGCCCCCGAGAAAATCAACACGGGATTTGACACTGCTCATGACCCAGTTCACATAGTCTGAAAACAGTGGATTCATGTGGGTTCATACCCCATTTCACATTCCTTCTTTGGCAATCGATATCCCAATTTTTGTATGATTTTTGATAGTGGCATATAGTGGCAGGATCATAAAACACATATGAATACATATATGTCATGTTAAATACTGTACATTAATGGTCATAATGGTCTTCAACATACTAAGTAGTAATCATTTACTTATTCAACACTAAGTATACCAATTCTAATGTAATCACCATACTAACCATACCAAGGATAATACACACATACACACTTGCAACTAAGCATACTAACATACATCACAACTGCGTTCTGCGGTTTTCCTAAAACATCTCGGGCCACGGGGTGGCCTGGCCCACACATCATGCTGTTTCCTAGCTTCCAGTTGCCGATGTATCCCCTCCTCGCAATGGCGGATTCGGGGATTGGGGGAGAACTACCAGGGAAACACATGTGGTAAACTCAATAATAGGATGTAATAGGAAGATTTCAGGGGGATTATCTTGTGGTATGTATCTATGTATGCATATATATATATATGTGGTTACAGGTTCGTTTTCGGGATAGGCGCCCTCAAAAACCATCGGTTTTGAAAACGCCGGAAACAACCCTGGGGCCATAAATGTGTGTATATATGTATATATGTTTTGTATGTGTATATCTATACACTCAACAATCTGATATGATTGAGAAAATGGGACCCCCCCATCTATGTTCAATTTCATGGGCAACATGATGATAAACGCATACGGAGAAGCAGCAAATTCGGAGATTTATATAATTAGGAACCATGGGGAGTCAAGGCAGTAAGTATCAAGAATTCAAGCATGAAAAACATGGAAGAAAGGGGGTTTAACACGGCTTAACCGGCAAACCTGAGGATTCAAGCAGCAAACCAGTGATTTCATTCATGGTACTTTGATAGCCATCCGGCTGTGGGGTTCCGGCTGGCTTCTATCTCAACAGGCCATTGCTCCTGGGGACCAACCAAACATCAACCGTCCCTGGCGCCCAGGCTGCCCTGGGTCAGAGTTTCAGGCCATGAGTCATGAGTCAAGACCCTGGTGCCCTCTATTTCAACCAAAAATAGCTAGGATTTGTGGACATCCATCTCCCCCACTGCCAATAGCTTTTGATCCCCACTTGGAGAATCCAGTTTTCGCCCAGCTTCAGCACGAAGTGGCTCATCAAGACCAACTTTCTCCTCAGATTTGGTCGCGTTTTGGATCGGTGATTTGTGGATTCTAGTTGGGCCTCATGGGGGAGCAAAACTTAACCACCAAAAACCACGAAGAAGGGCTTATTCATGGTCACCTTTGCGTTTTTTTATTGCAGTAATAGGGGCTTTTAAAGTAAGGTTTTACTCATTTGTTTTCTGGGCGGTTATTTTAGGCGTTGAATCCCATGATGCCGAACCTGAAACCATCCGAACATTGACATGCCAATCATTTTCAGTTGATCTTTGTGTCATGCATCAGCAGTTTTAGTTTGGGACTGTCGACATCCATGTTGTTTCCTGCTGCCGTTGCCTTTCGAAAATCATGGAAAACGCTTCTCGGCTTCTCAGGCCATATCTTATCCAACTCTAGATGATTTAACAATTAATTCATCACATAAAGTGCGCATGCTTGGTGACCATGCCAGTGAACAGTCAACATTCAAGGTCGGGAAACCCTTGAATTTTGTCAGTGATTTGCATCATTTATACACCTCAAAAAAACACTTAGAGTAACCCCAAAAAGGATAGAAAAAGTACAATCCTACTAGAAATATGTGAACGCACATTTCTAGCTTTTTGAGAGTTATTTCTTAATTCGTTTAAGTAGTTTGCAAACAAACGAGCTGCTGACAACATGATCTCAAGACATGGTTCCCAATTTAGGATTCCTGATCATGGTTGTTGTCATTCCTTATGGGCCTGATAGTCTATAGATGTCTATAGTATATGTCTGTCCGATGGGAGTCCGTCCCACAATGTGCGTGTACGAGTGAATTGCCAATCAAATTGCCAAGAAAAAACACAAGTTTGTTGGCCGGACTAGTCTCACTGGCTTAGTATATCATATATTTCCATATTACTTAGCAAATATCCACACCTCCTATCATTCGCAACTCACACTCAGTTGCTCATGTCCCTATTTTCCTGACAAAGATGCACGTGGGCGAGTCACCCCCAGGGTCTGATGGATTAGAGCATCACTTTTCCCAATCCACCATTTTCAAACACAACCATATGCATATCCCCATCATATCGCCATTGTTCCACTATAAATCGCCATGAGGATTTCATCTACTGACCATGTCCGGCTCTGACCCGAGGCACATCTCTCATCAACAGCGTGTAAACCATCTCCCACTCACTCTTGCACCTGAACAAAATCTGAATCTGAGGATTGCAGTAGCACTGGGTGAAGTAATGGGGATGTAGCTAGTAAGAAAAATGTGAGAGGAACGCCACTAAACAGATGTAGCGCGATTTAGCACGATATAATTGAACATTTTGAGGTTTGATGAAAACTCGATATTTGAGATATAACCCGTCCATCATTGCTAATCCTCCAGAAAACGAACATTTGATGTGGAACACCCACCATTTGTAGATCATTTCCATGAGAAACAACCGTAGATGATACCCCCACCCAGTGAGGTTGCCGAGAGGTCGGCCACTTGTAAATTGAAGACATATAGAACATTATAGAACCCCCAAGCAGATAGAATTTGGTGACATCTCCCATTAATTCCAAAAAATAGCTATAGTTCCAGTTCCATCCAAAATTGACCATCCTTTTGGGAGCTTTTGACTTCGAAAACCCAAAGACTTCCCAGCGATCTCGTCGTTCCCATCGGTGCCTTTGCTTCCACGCGGCATCCCTGGAACGATTCGCCTGGAAGATCCTTCGCGTCACTCGATCCTCCATGGAGACGCCGGGGCTGTACCACTCCTAAACCGATCACGGATCACGGTGGCGCGGCAAGGTCAGGAGGGGATGATATGGATATCATGTGAATCTCTCTCTCTCTCTATATATATATATGTATATATGTATATATGTAAATATGTATATATGTATATATGTATATATGTATATATGTATATATGTATATATATATACACATAATACTTGTATATATATATAATCTATGTCATATGAACATCATGTGGATATCATTTTAGATATATCATATGGAGTTGAAATATCCGATGTGTAAAACATGGTAAAACTCAATTTCATCAGGATACATATTTCATGCTAAAATCACCTCATCACAATGAAACCTCGTCCCATAACGCCACCTAGCCATCAACTGACTTTTTCCTCCGCAGCCGATAAGCCACTTAGACATTTTTTGGTAAGATATGCCAAAAAACATGAGAAGTCAGGATTCCAAATGATTCCAGGATATTTCTTCCACTTAAGTAGTTTGCAGTTGGATATTCAATTTTCACAGTGATTTCTCCCCAGTTCCGTTTCCGGCCCGCCCCGGGTGTCATGGATGGGATACGACATACCGCCATCTCCACCACTTGGACCGCAGCAAAGCACCTCGAAGCGTGGGCTGCCGTCAAGAAGAACGGGAATATATGGGATATAGAAATAAGGTTATAAGATGTTATAAGATGTGAGAAGTGGATATTCTGGGATCAATCCATTATGGGTCCACTATATCCAAAATGTTCCATGGAATAATGGACGGATCCCCAAAATATGGGATCCTCACAATGGATTGCAATAGGATAATCCCCAAATAATAAGGGCTTATAAATGGGCTTATAAATGGGCTTTAGAAACCACCAACAACCACGATGAATTGCAATGGGCTTATGAATAATCTGTCGTTGGGGCACCGAACTGGGAGTTGGCTGAATACTCATGAGTAATAGCTTTAGAGCTCTCTGAATTCAAACCATCATTTGTTTGGAAACTTTCAATATGGAGACTTGTTCGGAAACTTTCAATCTAGCAAATCTTTGGAGACTTTCATATGGATTAAAAACTTTGAAACCATGAATTTGGATATGCTCAATCACAAGCGGATGATGGATCAATACCTTTCGGATCGAAATGGGAACATCTTGACCATTCTCATGGCTAATGATACGCTGATATACCGCAAAAACACATAGCTGGTTGTGACGCTCCCTTATATCTACGGCAGATGAACAAATTGAACTACCCAATCTACCGAATAATTCAAGCAAAAGTCACCATGTGTCTTTTTGGTTTACAGAGCTTGGCAAGGGACTATGTCTGGTCGCAAGTCTGCCAGTGAGTTCCCAAGACCCTTGTGGATGGATTCTTCTGCGTGTTTACAGTAGGATTCCCAGTAGATACGGGGAATTCCACTCGTTTTGAAATCCGTCATCCAAGTAATCAAGTAATCCCAGTTTCATTCATCTGGTCATGCCAAAAAAGCGGGAATGAACAAGACCGTGCCACGCATCGCTACACGGAGTTCCATTTTTTGTTCAAATGGACAAATCATTGTGATAGCTCTCAAGACATGTGCAACCTGGCCGTGAGACGTGTACATATAAATATATGTATGTACACACATAGTTATGATTATTAATCATCTTTATTTATACATATATAAATATATTTGTAAATATATATATATATACATATTATATACATACATACATACATACATACCTACATACCTACATACCTACATACCTACATACCTACATACCTACATACCTACATACCTACCTACCTACCTACCTACATACATACATACATACATACATACATACATAATATATATATATATACATATTCATATTCATATTCATATATATATATATATACATATTCATTCTATATCTCTTCCTCAGCCCAAGCTACTCTTTCAAATTCTCGTCTCAACAAAGCCATTCAACTATCCCCAGAAACCCAGCAACATTTGTGACGAACACTCTCCCAGTTGGTGGTTTGAATTCCGAGAAAAGGTCGCTTGGAATCTTCCCTAAAATCTGATAGAGGGCAGCCAAATGCTCGAAACCACCCAGTCCTATGTGTTAGGACAGATATCGGCAAATCATTATATATGTATCTTCATTCGTTATCTGTAGAAACATACACATACAATGCATATCCAAAGAATAGAGTGTTTCAAATCAATTTCCACTCTCAATAATCACTCATGATGAGGCTGCAGCTGAGGTCGCTGTGCCATTTGCCCAAATGTCTTGAGATTCTCTCAGAGAATTCGGATGAACCCCCCCTTCCATAAATCCCACCAAATGCCCACTGAGTGAATGTGGCTCTAACGGTCAGCTGCCCCAAATCAAAATCAAGTAGTTTATAGAATGTTGTTCCATCACTCTTCAATTCCCGCGTTTCATGATTTTTCATGATTTTCCAACTGTTTCCATCATTTTCCCGGTATTTTTATCCCGTGGTAAAGCTCCCCCATTTTGTTTGATCCAACAGTTGCTCCCATCCTCGGAGGAGCTAAGCGCTTGATGAGCTTCGGATGTCGGAGCGCCTGGGACAATCCCCATAGAGCATTGATTTTGTCCAGAGATCTCATGACAAACGGCGTTCTGTGTGTTTTTTTGGTATTGGTTCTCTCTGTAGTTTATGGTATGTTGATGTATTTTGTCACTTTTGTGGCTTGCATATCTCTTTCTTTCGATCCGCCTCATTTGCTTGCAATCTACTGTACCTACCTATCCATCCGCCCATCTATCCAGCCATCCATGTATCGAATGTATCTTGTCTATCTAGCCTATCCATGCCTATCCAGTCCATCTCCAGCATCCAGCCGTCCATCTATCCATGTTTACAGTTTACATAAAACGACGGTGGATACATCTAGATGGCATTTCATGCATAGCTGAACGGAGGTGACATGGAACCTCTCCCTAAAGGCGGAAAGATCGGGGGCGCCCATTCTTTCAGCTTTTGAAAGGCGATATTTCTTCATAAACCACAATCAGCTTCAATCTGCCATCATTTATTATAGATTACATCTTTGGTTTTCAAGGTTCATACCCTGAATTTGTGTTAAATGACCCACAGTAGCCATCATACGACCTATATCTACAGTTGTCAACATTTCATCTCTATATCATGGTTACACACGAGGTAATATCCCCGTTAAGCCCGGACAAATCACCATCAGCCGCAGTGACTTAATGGTTGTCCACCACGGGGCACTTCATGGTCACTTCATGGTTTCTAAACCCGGAAACAATGCCACAAAAACCAACCACAATGATGGTCGCTGATAGTTGAAGGGATCAAATATTTGGCAAACTGATGTCCAATATGGGTATGGGCCAGTTCACCCTGAACCCCTGTAGTTCACAGCAAAATAATAACTGGTAGTTGTGGCGGGTCAACCCCCAAAATGGTATGACTTCCAAGGCATGTGACCACTTTGAACCAACCATGGTTTTTGGCTTTCTGAGTTCATGGGATGCCCCCAAAATTTTTGAATGATCCATGGGTCATGACTGATGTCCCCATGGGTCACATCACCCAACCATTAGGTATATGGTCTATAATGGCTACTTTTTCAGGTGATGTCCAATATTCCCAAAATGGGACATTTAATGACCCAATCTGATCATTCGGGGGTTTTTGATTATGAGAACTGAAAACACCGCTGTGACTTCGGTCTCTTGACCTTTCTCTCGATCAGGGCCTGTTCCGCTGATCAGGGCATGACAACTCTACTTGGGCGCCTTTGGTCACCCAGTAAAAGTCGTATCAGTTTTTTTGATTCAACAACATTACTATCTTATGGGCTATCAAAAATACATGTACACCATCAGATTGTATCAAACTATAACATTTTACACCACAATACCTTTGATGGTTCAATCCCCAGCCACCAGGCGAAATGGGCACATGCGACTCATGCGACACGGGAAAACGAGAGGCCATGTGCTGCGCCACCATCGCGCCAAAGGACACGCCCATGACGCAAACGGGGAGCCTCCCAGGATGCTTTATGCAGCCTGTTGGGTTCGGTGGTTTCTATCCCAAATATGAATGTCTAGGCACATACTTGGAGATTGCCGTTTCTTTTTGATAGTTAAAGAGAAAAAACCTGTTAACCAGATACGTTGTGAACCAAGAAATATTCAATGTACTCGCCAACGATTTCCCAACAATCATGCAGGTTGAATCAAAAAACACGTAGGGTCTTTGCAGAGAAAACCTGATTTAAACACAAACCAGAGGAGGTTCAAGCAAGAAACACAGTGAGCCTGGGAAAATCAGAAAAACCGATGAGTTTTCGGCACCAAAGATGGGTTGTTGAAGCGGCGCGCAGAAAAAACATTAATGCATTAAGCAAAAACAACTGAGTTCGTCCATGGATAATATGATATACTACATGTAGATGTGTGTATGTATACATACGAAAGTACATATGTACATATATACATATATACATTTATACCTGTATACGTATATATATATATATATACATATACACACATATATATATATATACATACATACATATATACACATATATACATATACATGTATATACATAAAGACATATACACGTGTAATAATTTTCACATATGCATGCATATTATGTAACATATACATATGTGAAATACGAAGAGAATACACACAAATAGTATACATAATTTTGACGTGTATATATATATATAGATATTATTTATATAATGCTGTAAGGCGTGGCCATGGCGGTGGATCTCCGAAAGTACTGAGAAAATCCAGCTGAAGTTCATTGGTGAAACCGTCGCTGGTTGATGGTGATTCCTATGGTTGAACAACAGCAGATTTGAAACCACCAAACAGTTAAGGATTGCTGTCTCCGTATATTGTCCGCTACTCATTTTCTCAAAAACACTTGCTTAGATCTTTATCATATCCACCACCAACCAAATCATCATTGGTTCTATACCCACAATATCCCCACGTCAGATGGTGAACCCCACCATGATCCTCATCTTGGTTTTGTCACCAACCAGTCAAACTCCCGTCCGTCGCTTGGATCGCGCCTCTGTGGCATAACAGCCTCCAGTAAGGCCGCAGCATCATCAGCATAATCTTCCATGCTACAAGGCTCATCCTCAAGCGATTGGGGGAAAAAGGGGTGACCGTTTTACCATTAAAATATGGTAGATTTCACCACGGATTTCATGGATCTATGGATATGGTTGGGATCCACCTGGACACCGCTTTTTGCACCCCATTTCTTAGGTTTTCCTGTAGAATTTCCCTTCAACCAATTCTGGGACTCAAGCAGAAGGGAAACTTCGCAGCGAATCGTTGGCCAAACCTACATATGTGTAATATATATATAATATACCCTCGAAAGCTCAGATCAAACAAGTTAATGTTCAGCCGGGTATGAGTTGGTAAGTAGTTTGGTATTCGCCATTCCCGATTCTATGGGTGAAGTGTGCCGTTCTCACCCAACCCGGCTGATGGATTCAGACCCTGACAAAACAAGTTGGCAGGATGGTACATTCCTTCATTGCTGGCCCAACAATTAATCCCATAGCCAGGCTAAAGCGGCTAAATACTGTTCAACATGCCATCCCTTAGCGTCCTTGATGCTTGACCGTCCAGTGTTGCGATGATCAAAGGTGAAGACCTGCTGCAGAAAGCTGGGGAGAACGCTGAGAAAAGAGGTGTCACATTTCTCAGAACCAAACAGGTTACATTCTTTCATGAGCCAAACAGGTTTTGAAAATGCAACATTTCTCGAATAGAAACCAGACCTGAATACTAAAAGGATGTTGCATTTTGTTATAATATTATACATCTGTGTTTCTGGATAACACCGACACATTTAGATAAACTTTAACCTAGCAAAATGAAAAATGGAGGATCGGAAAGAAGTCAAGGATTTTAAGAACACGGGTAAAGAAACGAGCGAGTCATGTTGTCGTTAACTGCTTTTGTAGTGGGAACCACCGCCTCTCCTACCACCCAAAACGGGGATGGCTCAGATGGCTCAAACATATTTGCCAAATTTGGAATGGGTAAGCACTAGAGAATACTTTGTGGGTCCATCTGTACCTAAGTGTGGGTGCCATAGCCACATGATGTAAACATGATCCATACGGAAAGTGGCACACAATCCCCAAAATTGGCGTGAGGAACATGGCTACCAACGTGACATATGCTTTGGTATGGATGTATATGGTGTATGGTCATCTCACCATCCCTATACAAATCGCCTGTGAGATGGATTGATATACCATGATTTGCAGGGCTAGAAACCCAGCGAAGGCGGATTTTTCCCAGTGGTTGACTGGGTCAAAACCTCAAAAAGAACGAGGACACTCTCTCATCAGAGCATAGATGGTTAAGATTCCCCCCTGTTCGTGGTCGTTGGTAGCTACCTTTGGGAGGTCTAGTTGACTCCCCATGAAAGTATCTGATCTACGGATGATGGCTTTCCAGTACCACGTTTGAGAACTCGTAATTGCTTGGCCTTGCGGGAGATTCACGTTTCAGTAACATTTGTCGAAAGGGAGGAGTTGTCACAAACCTTCAAGCCCCAAGTAGACAAAACAAATCCAGGAACTAAAAGGGAACACATGGGAACTCTACAGCCGCCCACCATCCCGTTGTTTTCAGCACGTTTCTCTTGGGAAACCGCCCATCTTTTTGCCCAGGAACTTTGAACATTCCGAGTCCCGCATTGACCTGGGGTGACACCCATATGAACCTGATCAATCTTCGAATATGATAGGGGTAGAGCTATCCCATGCTATCTCACAAGCAAAGCAAATGGATGCAAATGGAACATTTGTGGCGTATTTTCTTTGCCAAATACTGATAGAATAGGAATAATATGGGTATAACCTGTGTGACTATAAGAAAGGCCGGAAATTTTCACCATCTATGCAACCTGTTCAGTCAAGTCTTAGCCGGATATGACAAAGTCGCCATTGAAAGTCGCAGATGGCTAGCCTCTGGTAATTCATGGTAATTCAACCGTTTGCCATGATATACTGATTTGCCTATGAAAAACCGTCATATCTTTCATGCTATGAGGCTCTTACCACGCCTGACTCAATTGGATCTTTTGATCCACCTGAGCAGCTGATCCATGATCCCTTCGGCCCCGAAGAAATCTTTCCGGCCCACTTACCAACTGGGATGCGTATCCAGGTATGGACCAATGTCCATGGCCACCCACGGTGTCTCTTTTAAAATCGCTGTATGGCTTTGTCCTCTCCAAATCAATTGTTGGTTACCTATTGAGCCTATAGGACCTATTCCATATGTTCCCATTACATCTCCGCCATATTCCGCAATTGCTCTGCTTATCTCTGCTTGGTTTAAAACCTAGCCCTCCATCTCCCACCAAGCCACAAACTGCTGATCCGTGGTCTTTCGCAGGTCCGCCACTGAGCCCATTAGCAGGAAAAGCACTTCCTCCTTCTCCCCTGCCAAGGCCAAAATTTGACAAACCGGGAGCTGATTGAAGGCTTTTAAGGCACATCTTTGGAGCTATGAACAACAATGAATATACACAAATCAAAATCATGGAGGTAACCAGTTTGAAACCCTACTGTTCAAGTTGGTGAGACAAACGGCAAAACATGCAGATTCTTTGGTTGAGGCCTGCAGTTGTCGACTAGCGCAAGGCCGAGGATCCGTAATGCCGAATAGAATATACTGCTTGCTCAAATGGGTATATGTGGGTATCCCAGAAAATGAATAAACTAGAATAATTTCAAACAAACCCGTTAGCTTTATAGCCCCCATCGTCACAGACTATGAATATAGGATAATATAAGGTATTTTTAAAGCGGTTCACGTGGCAAATGCCAAAACGGAGCACCTTGAAAATCCCGACGAAGAGGACCTTGAATCTCGTAGTAGAGCTTTACACCTGACCACTGAGTGTGAACACCACGAACTATTCAATGCCAAGTGAATGGTTGGTCAATAATCAGCACGGATGTCCTTACAGGTTTTTTTCACTATCCCTGTCCAACCAGGCAATATCTCACTCCAAAAAACAGCAAAGGGTTGAAATATGCTGAAATAAAAAACATCTCGGTAGGTTGAGTTGAACCGTGCGGATTGAACATGCCGAACCGTACATGTCCACCATGGTCACTGGGATGCAACCGCTGGGGCACATCCAAAACTGGGGGAACATCTGCATGCGGAGACAGTGTCCAAAAGTGATGCGAAAACTTTGCAAACAAATTTCAACACTGTTTTTTCTAGAGGCGTCCTGTGGGGTACCGAACTTTGGAAACAAATCCAAGAAGATCAAAGACATGTTCTGTGAAGTTGAGGCTAACATATGCTTAGGCAGATCTTATAGATTCTTACATCTTACTTTCTGTTCTCCTTTTCCTGGCCGAAATTGGGTCTTACGAGAATTTGGGATATCACCACCATTGCATGAGCACACAAACAAGTGAAAGTTGCATTGGTATGTTTTGGCCATCAATTCCCTGACAGCATGGGTAGCTGCTGGTCGGTTTCAAGCCCTCCCAAACATGTAAAACATCGGCTAACCGAACACAATCATCATCATCATCATCATCATCAGCATCATCATCATCATCATCAGCATCAACATCAGCATCACCATCTTCATCATCATCAGCATCAACATCAGCATCATCATCATCATCACCACCACCATCATCATCATCATCATCATCAATATCATCATCATCATCATCACCATCAGCATCATCATCATCAGCATCAGCATAATCATCATCATCATCATCACCGTGACCATCATCATCATCATCATCATCACCATCACCATCTTCATCATCATCATCATCATGATCATCACCACCATCACCATCTTCTTCATCATCACCATCACCACCTTCATCATCGCCATCTCCATCTTCATCACCGTGACCATCATCCTCATCATCATCATCACCATCACCATCATCATCATCACCATCACCACCTTCATCACCACCATCAGCATCATCATCATCAGCATCAGCATCAACATCAGCATCATCATCATCATCATCACCATCATCATTATCATCATCATCATCATCATCAGCATCATCATCAGCACCAACATCAGCATCACCACCACCACCACCACCACCACCATCATCATCATCATCTTCATCTTCATCACCGTGAACATCATCATCATCATCATCATCATCATGATCATCACCACCATCACCATCTTCTTCATCACCACCATCACCATCTTCTTCATCATCACCATCACCACCTTCATCATCGCCATCTCCATCTTCATCACCGTGACCATCATCATCATCACCACCATCTTCTTCATCATCACCATCACCACCTTCATCATCGCCATCTCCATCTTCATCACCGTGACCATCATCCTCATCATCATCATCATCACCATCATCATCA
>Ga0126342_10008920_pt1 | contig 17963 bp, 14 predicted proteins | sample Cyp1metagenome_FD_92528 | JGI IMG/M metagenome (GOLD analysis project Ga0126342, IMG submission 92528) | Coral microbial communities from Lord Howe Island, Old Settlement Bay, Australia - Cyphastrea 1 metagenome | ecosystem: Host-associated > Invertebrates > Cnidaria > Coral ... | reverse complement strand
TCTAATAATAATAACATAACTATACATATATATATATATACATTTATATAATATTGGTATCTAATAATAATAACATAACTATACGTATATATATATATATACATTTATATAATATTTGTATCTCATAATAATAACATAACTATACATATATATATATATATATATATATATATGTATACATTTATATAATATTTGTATCTAATAATAATAACATAACTATACATATATATATATACATTTATATAATATTGGTATATAATAATATAAAATATGATCCACAATTGAACATCTCCATTTACTATCAACTGTATTGGATTCTACTTAAGATACAGTATATATTAAACACTATAACAATTGAACAATTAATGGATATGCTACACCAACAACGAATAACTCAAATGATTCAAAGGCCAGGCCATCCCATGGAACATGGTAAACATCCACTGGGACTGGTGGTCAAAAACCATGTTGGTTTCACCAACCTCTTCCTGGGCGAAAAATGGGACAAACAAAAGGGACAATGCTCACCAGCGACCGGAGGGTTAGACCACGGAAATGAGCTGGTGATTTTTTTCCGTGAAAGGCTGTTGATAGTTGATACATTGTTTTATGGACAGCAAAACAACAATTCAACACATTTGTTGGTGGATGGAACACCAGCTTTCATAGCCACAGTTTTGCCTCAACTCACTCTTTAGCAACGATTCTTTGATTTATCATGATTAATAACAAATGGTGGAAAAACTGGTTACGCTCATAGCTGGATGGTGTTTTTAATGGAACATCCCGATCGAAAATGGATGATTTTTTTCGTGTTCAGAGCTGTTGGGCTCAGAAGTCGAGATTCAAGATCTGTAGCTTCCGGAGAACAAGATCTGACACCCTTTTTGGATCATTAGTACATTTGGCCACCGTATTGGGAATGATTATTCCCAATATATGGGAAAATATGGGAAAATAAAATTCATGTTCCAAACCACCAACCAGATTAGTAATGCATATTCATAGTTCACTGCATTTCTAGAAACGTATCTTGGGGGACCTGACAGCGTCCCTTTCTGAAATATTGTGGAGCTCTTGCTCTTGCTAGCGCTGGTTTCTGAGTCACTCCTGCCACACTCTGCTGAACAACACGTCCAGCTCAGAAGGCTGCTCCCCAACAATTTTGCAAAAATTGAATGGCCAAAGCAACAAACTATGTTTGGTCATAAAAAGCTGATGATGGTGCTATGCAATAAATGATACGACACCAAATGCTTAGAGAGTTGATGGCCACGAGACCATACTGTAGGTTTTTGCATGCGAGCCGCTTTGGATCCGAACATGATTGGTTATTTTCAACACGTGTGTGATAGGTTGTTTGTTTCCAACTACTGTACCCCATGCCATGAAGCCAAAGTATACTTGAATCTTTATTGGACCATACAAGAAATGACTCGTCACCTGCATACTCTCCCCTTCAACATGCTGCCGTTTTTAAAGTCGACTCATTGGGCTGTGGTTACCCATACCTCCAAATGCAACGCAGAAACGTAGCTGGATGGCACTGGCACAGACCAGTGAACGCTACCACCCACCTGTGGCAGAGCTAGTGGTGCTTTTTCCGGGAACAACACATATTTCAAAACACCATCTGCTACAAAACAAAAATGGATGTGGGTCAAAATCATCTACACCCAAAACATCTACATCCATGGTTTGTAGTTGTAATATGTTGTAACATCATGTGCGGATAGTTTAATACTAAACATAACCCCCATTCCCCCGACATTGCCTGCAGGACATCCAAGTCGTAGTCATCGAACTGGATGTTGGAAACGACACGCACCTCGCTTCAGCTGCCCTGAACAAATCCAATGGAATCCCATTTTTTTTCACATCAAAATTGGTCACATCAGAAAATAGCTGCTAAATGGATGTCAAATAAATGTTCATCCCCACCAAATATAGTATAACTATAGTCTACAATTAGTATATACCCTCTGGGACACATACAAAAAACTGTGGAAAGATCCGCCATGTTTCATGGGAAAATCCAAAAAAAATCGACTGGGCCATGGCTTCAAGTTCGCAAGCTGTATTAGTTTACCAGAGGGTACATCCCATTAATATCCCATTGAATCACTCTAAAATCCCATTAAATCACTATAAAATCCCATTAAATCACGATAAAATCCATTAATTCAACTGTATATAGTGTAACTATGATCTGGTTCAATGGCTTTTGATCCATGTTGACTCTACCCGACGTCCGCTCCAAAAAGCTCCTGGAGAAGATGAATCGACATGCTTTAACCATGGGAACGGCCGCGTTGCTGATGAAAATCACACAAAATGTCCTGGTCAAATCCACCTACTTCCATCTCAATTCCTCCGCAATTTCCTTCAAAATCGTAAAATTCCCGAAACAAAAATCTAGATGTTTGTTGGGAAATATAAACTGTGCTGATTATAAGATAATTAGATATTTGTTGCTTCAATATCTTCAATCAGATTCTTTGGGTTTCTAAACTGGTCCTTTTTTCCCCCATCTGTGCCAAGGCGCCGTGTCTGAGATCGCCGACGCATTGGGCGTGCTTTGTTCCACCAGCTGCGAGGCGGTGTAGACCAGCAAGTGACTGAAACTCACCTCAGATCCGGGGGATTTGTCACTTAAAAACGTCAAACATGGAGGTTTTGACCATCCAAAGTGGGGAATTGAACAACCCGCAGAAATGATGGGTTTAACATGAAAAAATATGGGTTTAACCATCCAAAGTTGGCATCTTCAGATGATTTTTGAGTGATAAAAACATGGGTTAACATTGGTTTCACATGGGTTTAACCATCCAAACATGGTTCATCTTCACTAAATCCTTCGATGCCAAGCTGCCAGTGGTTGCTCCGCCGAAAGATTGGTCTGGGTCAACGGCGCCCAAATGTCCTGCCCGCTGTCCCATTGGTCCCATTGGTAAATTCATGGTGACTAGCCATGGCTGCATTTGTAGATGCTATATCTATCGATTTTAAATAACAACGGTAAATACATACCATTTTTGTGTTTCAACAGTTAACACTTGGTATATATGGTTTAAATACTGATCTATAAATGGGCCAAACCTGAAGACACATCCCCCAACCATGAGGGAAATAACCTTCAATCATCCAACTAAATGATTTAATGCCAGATTCGGTGTCAGGGAAAATTGACAGGAATACCCCTATCCTTTTTCTTGGTGCTTTGGTGATCCCTAGCTAAAAGCCAGACTATTTGTGGGATATATCTTAAAACCCTGAAAACGTCAACAAAAATAGGCTAAGTTGTTAAACAGCAAAGACTTTGGATGCTACAAATCATCAAATCATGGTTCTCTGTTTTCAATTCCTCAAACCAACCCCAAAAGAAAAAAACACAAGGGGGCTCGCAAAGACTTGGGTTACTTCTATACCACCCCAGCATGGGATAAAATTGGTGGACCAAGTCACAACATTTCCCAAGTTCCAGCCAATTCCATTCTCGAGATACCTTGAAGGTTAAACCTCAGGGTATTCTTACAATCACCAGTCAACCATATCCCATAGGATCCATGTATGCTACAGTATATATGGTAACATTTACCATCAATATACCCCCAATGTTAGCATATATACCAGCACCATGGATCCTATGGGATATGGAATTACGACCTGCGGATCAGATGGAGCAAGGAGAGAACGTGGAACCAGTGGACCAGCCCCCACTGTCTGCTGAGGACTGTCGGCTCCATGGTGGACTGGCAGGGCAACCGTCCCCAATTCGCCAGTGGCTTTTGTTGGACTTTGTCTTACGTTATTGGATGTGCTATTTGCATCTATTTGCCATATATATATTATTATATTATATTATATTATATTATATTATATATATATTATAGATTTAATATCCCATTAAATGCATTGATATAAATATAGATATAGATAAATATACACTAGCTTCGCAACTATTGCTTGCTCAATCTCCACTTCTGTTGCTCTATCCCGTGTTTTGTTGATCCCCGTGACCCGTGAAAAAAACAAACTCAACAGCTGCTTGTATGGATTGAACCCCCACCCATTAAAGCACTTTTGGCTATATAGCCACAATCATATATAGTCACATTATTACACATTCTTAAGTCTATGGAAGTTATAATCTACAATATGTTTTTTTTCACCCTTAAATCCCCAGAGTTTCAAGCCATATGTTTCAGGCCTTCCGTCCCTCCGTTCCTCTCCGATCTGGGACCGTCCGCCCCCTGTCGCATCGGAGGCCAAAAAGGCGCGGTACAGCGCCACCCGCGAGGCATCTGCTGGGGGTGACCAGCTGATGTCGCCTGCGGACCGAGAGGGGAATGGGCTGATTCTTCTACCGAATTGAAAAAAAACACATTTAGATTCTGTAGCTCATAATGAGGGTCATACCTGCAATCAACATGCCAAAAGGTTTGTTATGATTGAAAAACAAACTTGTTGATGTAGGTCTGTATAGGTCTAACAGATTCATATTGAGGCTCATTCGAAATGATTCTTGCCCTGGATAATAGTGCGAAAGAATCTGCAAAAATAGAATGGTGTTTTTGTGTTTTTCTTGTATAATGTATGAATATGTTATATAGGTCGCGCTTGAAAGTGATCCTTCAAGTACAAAAACTGCTAGATGAACTTGATGAAACTCTGCTTCATCGGCTTTCCTGTTTTAGTCTGTATTCCAAGGAACGACCAGTGACCTTCCAAAAAAGGTCACTGGTACCGTTCAACCCAGCACCAGGGTGAAAGTATGTGAAAGTCTTACAAGTATAGGGTAACAATATGTAATATGCATTACAGACATTACCAATTTGTATGGGTACTTGGACAGTCAGTTACTCATCTCATGAGTGACAAATTTCCACAGAATCCACACATTGGTGCCTTTACTGAGTCGAGAGGATATTTGAAATCAGCAGATTGCTAGAAAGTGCTGTACATTTCAATACATTCCAGCATTTCAAGGCTTAAAATCCATTTTGTCATCACTGATTTAGATACTTACCTTCACTTCAATTGAATCACCCCCCTGATGCCTCAGCATTTTGGAACCTAAAGGTAGGGCTATGATAATCCACTATAAATGGGATAAACACACAGCACAAGCCATTCACTTAACAAATCCACACCGGGCCGATTTTCCTGGCCTCCCAATTCTTCGAGATCCAAGTCTTCATCGACAAGTTCCACGTCTGACACTGTTGCCTGTGAAGACAACATCAGGGGCTGGAAGAATCATCGCTTCCCCGAAAGGGCAATCTAAACACCCCTCAAAATCCATGGTTTAGTAGCCAATTTACAGATACAATACAAATATATCATGATATATCTGAGAACACTTGGGGAGTGTTTAATATTCCCGGGATGGGATTAGTCAGTGTGTTTCCTTGTTCTTGTTTCATGCAACTCCAATTGCTCTCTGGACATAAAACACGCATACCATCTCTGGACCTACAAAAAGAAAAACAGAGGGGATTCGCATTGAGCAAGGAATGTAGTCGTCCTGTATAAATCAACATTCACTGGTTGGTGGATGAAGCTCGTCTAAAACATGTGTTAAATGGGGTTTACAAACTCAATAAAGAAGGGGAAGTACTCACATCGTCGGTGGAACATCCATTTGTATAGGTTAAAGCCACATTTGTGTTGATTGACTCCCTATTTTCTTTGGCTCAACCCACATTTGTTGTGGGTCAAAATCCTCAAGGTTTGAGTGCTTCTCACCCAGTGAAGTCAACAGCTCAAGTTGAGAGCGAATTCTTCATATCCCCAATAAAATTCATCAACCCTTCAGCAAAATCAGAGACATCCATTGGTTGCCTAAAAAAAAACAATGCAGCTATTGTTCGATGATTCGAAAACTCCAAATTTCCTCCGGAGATTTCGTCAGCCATCGATGGACAGTCCAGGCCATCCCATCCCATCCAGTCCCACCTGTGCATCGAAGATGAGATGCGAACGAGGCGTGTTTTGCTCCACCAAGGAACTCTCTGTGTAGATGAAGAAGTGGCTGTAGGCCTGGAGGGCGAAACTTGACTTGGAAACAATGGGAATCTGGCAGATCTGGCAATATATTGTAAAATCAAGAGAAGCTGGGATAGAACCAATATATACATACCCATTGATTTTGAAAGCAGGGTGCAAATCAAGAGCAGTTGGGATGCAAACAAAAGGGCTGGCATATGTCCATAACATTGTGGCAAGTCCTATATTATGGAACACGACTGCCCCATGGATAGGTTTAAGAGAAACACATCATTAAAAAAAATATTGCCAAAGTGACTCAAAAGGTAGCCTGCAGGAAGGCCACCCCTGTTGTGTCTTGTTTTTGGGATTGTAGCCCATCTAAGTATATGGATGTATCAATTACCCATATGCAACCCATGGTGCTGGAAATTAAAACCAACATTTGCCCGACATAGCCCAGTTTGGTAAATATACCAGCACCATGGGTTTCATTAATGGCTTAAAAAAACAACGGAAACCCCGTCAGCTGGCCGACCGTGAAAAAAATCTTCTACAGAAGCACTGCAATTGCGACCAAACAACCAGAAAATCGTTTGAGACTCTGAACAGTTTTTTTTGTCCATCGTCCACTCAAAAAAGTATTCGCAAAAACCTCGTGACTCGTGAGCGTGAATTAGATTGAATTAGTATGAAATTGCCTCATGAATTTGCTACGTCTACCTCATACCTCGTATGGGTTCCCTCGTTGTTTTTCTTGGGAGGCCGCATGATTCATGATTCATGCGTGAACACAATGGATGTTCATCCCCCAGAGGTGTAGTCTCGAAAAGGTCAAAGGTTTAGAGGGTGCTTATTTGGGTGCCATTAGGATGAAACAAATCAACATCATACCATATTAATCCATATTAATCCATATTATACCGTTATAAGTACTTCTCTAAGTCAAATATGTGAGACTAGCTACTCTAGCTATCCCCTGGACGCTGTAACTCTGGGATGCTCTGGGCATTTCTTTTAAAGGCTAAGGATCCTAAGGCAGAAACTGGCGCGTTGCAAGATCAGGTATGCCACGGCCATGGCTCTTACCCGGCTCCGTTCCTCCGAGTCGTTGTGGAGACGCGACGTCTCCGGCGGCACCCGCAAGGCGGCCTGATGGGGATACAACCAACCATAAATGGAGATGGATATAATGTGGAAAATCCAGTTTTTTTTTAATCTAAAGGTGAGATGAACATTATGAACCGTCCTTAAGTGAAATGGTAGGTGTATTTTTGGGTCTACATAGTATATGTATATACATTGTATACAATTGTAGATATAAATATACATAAAAGCAAATCACCATAGTATTTTATTTGTGTTTGACAGAAATTAAGGTAAACACATGAGAAAATCCATTCCAGTGGTTTTATATGTTATAATCATTTCCAGTTTCCAGTAGCAAAATGCCAATTTTTGTAATATTATAATATACCCATCATTTTCAGAGATACCGAAAGAACATCTGTTGGCTATAAATCCATCAATATCCCGAGTAGTATCTCAGAACCAAAAAAAACATACAATGGATGGTGTATGGTTTTATAAATGTCTTATACCGTTTTATACCCCATGGAAATTTCCCCAGTTTCCACTTCGTGTAAACTAAGACAATGATGTGGAAAACCCACCAATTTATGTGGATCATGTGGATCATTTTCCTACACAAACCATGGATTTCCCATCATGTTCCTACAAACAAACGTGGATTTCCCATAATTTTCCTAAAAAAAGCGTGGATGTTCCATCATTTTCCAACAAAAATGATGTTCTATGATGTTCCTACAAAAACAATGGATTTTCCACATGCTGTGGATCCGCCCAGGTTGCTCCGGCCTCGCCCACGGAGATGTTGCCGAGCAAGCTGCGGATGGTGTAGTTGCGTAGGTCGCTGTAGGAATCCTTGGTCAACCACTCGTGAAAGATTTCATTACCCTCTGGTAAACTAACAGTTTGCTATAGATGGTCCATTTATGGTTGATTTACCGATGAAATGGGTGATTTTCCAGTTAGCTATGGGTAAGTCATAAGAGTCTTAAGTATCATGTGGACCATTTATGATGGTTCCATGAAAATTAACACTTAACCATACTAAATCAAATAATGATCCACTTGAATCATGGTTTTAGACAAGGGAACCATAATTTATGATTAAGAGACCACTAATTGTCCACTTGATGAACGGTTTTTGATTGTCATAGTATGTTGAACAATGATTACACATTAGTTACTAGTCATTATCAGTCATTGTTTAAAGCAGTGGTCCATTTGAATCATCCATGTCCTATAGAATATGCATGATGTTATGGACTAAACAATCCTTAGTTTGATGAACTGCTTAAAAAGCAACATAAAGATAGAACATGTCATCAAAGAATAACACATGTGATTATTAAAATAGTATCTAATATCATGTCTGGAGAACCAAAAACATCCACTGTGGTCAACAACAACCTGGGGCAGAATTTGATACGAATCATTACCTAGACCCTCCAAGTACTCCTTCAGAATTATGTTTACCAATTTTACCCTATAATTTCAGTACTGTTATATTTTTTGGGATGGTATTTAGAGAGTTAGGTATATCAACCAGCAACTAGCTTTCCAGTCCGTGAATCCCAGAAACTGAATTTGGGAACCTGCAAAGCACAGCTTCAACGTTGGTCTTCTGTACATCAGCACGTGTACCCTCTGGTAAACTGACATAGCTGTGGAAGATGACAATTTTAAAAAGGCAAATGAATAGGTATATTAGCTAAATGTACTAAACATATAGATAAAGGTAAATATATAGGTAAATATGAACTATAAATGGTCCATTTTCCATAGCAAACTGTTAGTTTAGCAAAGGCAAACTGAAAATGGGGTCCCCTCCAATTCCACTATTGACATCACCCCTATTCAGATGGCCGAAGTGTATACCGTATACCTGGTTGGTGGTTTTAACCATCTTGAAACATATAAATTAGTCAATGGGAAGGATTATCCGATATATTATGGAAATAAAATAAATGTTACAAACCACCAACCAGATAATCCATCGAAAAAAACAAACATATTTTCAGACAAACCAAAAAATATGAAACCACCCTGGCTAGACTTTGTTGACCATGTATGACCATGGCACAGCACACAATTCGCTACCTCTACACTACACCGATGATTGCTGGATGGTGCTTCTCATGAAAACTCTGATTGGTTGTTCTAAGGAATTCTATTATATGGTTACTATATGGTTACTATTTGGTTGATTAGGAAGCCCTGAGTTAGAAAAAAATACGGACTAATCAATGTAATGGGATGGAACCATTGTTGCAATGTAACTGTTTTTTCCTTTTGGACATTGCATGTAATGCCACTGTCGCCGCGATTTTTTCCCACGCAATGTTGAGGTTATACACATACAACTGAATGGTGGTTTCGAGCGGCCACACGTTGCCACGCTAGGAATCAACATGATTTATAAGTTGGACATGGCTTATCATGGTTTATCAATGTTCATTAGCTATTACATAAAAGTGATGCAAGTGGTAGACTTGACACAGTCTACGGAGCCCCAAAGGGCTGAACTTTATCGTGACATATGGTGAACTGTCGAAACCACCATCCTAGATGTTCCAAAAAAAATGTTGCTTCATTTCATTTCATTTCATTTTAAACAATTCATTCATATAGATCCTGTCGACCAGCGCCAATACTTGGAAGATGATGCTGATGAACCATCTTCAGTGTGACTTTGCACATTCTGCAGCCCTGTCTTGGGGATCATCACCTCGGATGGACAGCAACCGACACTTTTCACCATGGTCGACATGAAATGGAAATCACCATTCTTATAGAATGATATAGATCTACAAATGTGCCATATGTTCATCCATTCATCCATGTTCCATAGCTATGCCTAACTTTACTGGAGGGTATATGGAGGGTTACTGGAGGTTTCCTAAAATATGGGTACCCCTAAATCATTTAAATCATCCGTTTTAGATTGGGATTTTCCATGATAAACCATCCAGCTATGGGGGTACCCCCATTTTTGATATTGGCAAATTGTGCCAGAACTTACTCAAGACCCAAGACCCTAGGATCGATTTTGCACAGCAAATCAGCAGATGTTTTTCTACCGCACCATCTCTGGTTGGTGGTTGACCTACCCCTCTGAAAAATATGAGCTCGTCAGTTGGGATGATTATAATGATTATTCCCAATATATGGAAAAATGTTCCAAACCACCAACCAGATATATTGTTATATTGTTATTCCAACTATTAACAATTATTAACCATAGATTACCCAGGAAAATTCCATAACCACCAACCAGATCTATTTTTTTTTCAGAACCCAAGAACTCGAGAACTCCGGAGACTTGCTCCAGGACTCCAGCAACTCAGCCAAATGTCCATAAATTTCCATCCGAAACTTGGTGATCAGAAACTCTAGCCATATATAGGAGACCCCTCCATTTATCCATAGTTTTCCATAGTTTTTCCATAGTTTTCCATAGTTTTCCATACTTTTCCATAGTTTTTCCATGGTTTTCCATGGTTTTTCCATTGTTTTCCATAATTTTCCATTGTTTTTCCATAGTTTTCCCATCCATTTCGCCCCCACAAAATCATCGCCACCGAGGCGCTCCCATGCTTCCCACCCGGTCCCAGTGGTCCATCTCCAGGTTCATCGGATGCATCAAGCGAAAGCGCAAGGCCAGCTGCTGCCAGTCCTGGGCCGCGCGGTACCACGACGGAGGGGTCCGACGGGTCTGAGAAGGACCAACTTTTTAGCCGCTTTTTTCATGAGGAAAAAAGATGGGACAGTTGCAGGATGGTGCCCCCCAGTTATAAGTTGGTTTATAAACCCCATTAACTATAGTTATATCTGCCATAAACCATAGTTATTGGAGTTATTTGCACCAACTTAGCGATTCCGAACTGGGGCACCACCTTGTGAAATATCATGAAATATCATGAAATATGGGAGGAGTAAGTGATGATAAGTCTCTGATAAGTCCCAAAGTGATGGCCATGTTTCAGCTCTTTTAACAGGGCAAAATCATGGAAGATTGAAGATGATGATGTTTGGCAGTGGCTTTAGGCCTAGATTCTGGCCCAAAAAAAGGTTTGACCCATCCCACAGGTAAGTATTTCTATTGAACAATGGTTGGCTCATAACAAGTAAGTATTCCTCTGGGTTCTTTTAACACCAATGTAATTTAATTACCCATGTATACCCGTATACCCATGCATACCCCCTAATCATGGTCAACCAACGTTGGGCTGAATGCCTTAACTACTGCTGAGCATCGGCTTGGAATTTGGAAGCGTTCACGTCTCCAAACACGGTACGTGTATTGATCTGCACCAAGCGGTCTTGGTTGTGCAGGAGCCAGGTCTCTGACAACAGGATGCAGTTGTGAGTTGTCGATGAATTCTATCGCAGGGTCTTGCTGCAAAGGAATGCTACAGGCCAAACATTGTCGATTCTACATGAGTCTACGATAGTATACTATCCGATAGAACATCATTTAATTATATAAAGAGAATTGCTGCAAAGTTCACCCTTCAACCAAGTAGCCTCTCTGAATTTGAAAACAAATGAATGATCCCTCGGTCTGTGCACAACATTTCCCAGAGTGACTTTGATGGTTGGTGGTTGACCTACCCCTCTGAAAAATATTAGTCAAGTCAGTTGGGATGATGACATTCCCAATATATGGAAAAATAAAAAATGTTCCAAACCACCAACCACATGTACAGTAGTTCTTAAAATTCAACTGGGTAATCATCAACACCCATTCGATAAATTTGCGATAGGGGATTAAACCAAGCATCATCAACATAATATGTTTGGCTCAGATGTAATGGGAAGATCACCAACAATATGGGGATATGTGGCTTTGCCCGAAATGTGATCCCTTTGTATCAGTTGGTTGATAGGAATCCCCATACTAGGTCCGCCAATAATACCCAAAACGGTACAATATCACTCCCATAGGTTTAAAACTCTCAATGAATGGATCGTTCCCACAGTTTATAACCTCAATCCTAACTCATCATGAGTTGGTGATGTTCGAAACTGGTTCAATGAATCCATCATATATTTATGTGTATACAGATAGATGGATACACAATCATCTAACTCATCATAATAGTTGGATTGTGATAATCGTTACCTCTCTGACTCTCCATGAAATAATGCTGTGAGAATCTTACCAGCAAACTCTGAGGGTTATTGAATATGTATTTCTGTAATGTTTTTCCAATTTGGTTGTGTCATGTTGTTGTCATTCCTGTTTTGTGATGTAATGTTTTATCATTTTGTTGTCATGATTTTGTCATTTGTGTTGTCATTTTGATGTCACGTGTTTGCAACTTTGTTGCTTTTAGTCAAATCCAAAATGACAAGCCTGAATGATTAAAAATAAAACAATGACAGCAACATTACAAAATAAGTATTTCGATTTTTCCAGTGTTTGCAGTGTTTGCAGCCCACGTTGTTCCTAAAAAAATGATTCATCTACGAAGAATAGAGCATCATGATAATATTCATAGTTGTTGATCATTAAACTAATTGGATTATCAACCCCTCTATATCTCAACTTTACCTCACAAAAGCAATGGTCGAAGCATGGTAAGTCCAAACAAAAACAAGCTCTGCTCAAATCTAAGCAGATTTCATGGTCTCAGATATGTGAGGTCCTTAGTCACTTAGTCTGACAAGTCAGACATGTCACGTGTTGGGTATACATCACTATCATTGGTTCTATCCCAATCACTCCCGTAAAGCCACTTCAAATCTTGTTGCAACCTCAACAATTCAACATTCCCCAAAGACTAACAGAAACAGGGCCTGCCCAGAAATGCCGTGTACCCCACAGAGTTGCCATCTTAATGGGGACATGTGAAACAAAACACGATAAAACATGTCCGCTGCAACCTGGACGTTTGCCCGGAGTTGATGTCCCGCAATCAACGTATTGTTCAGAGGGGGTGGCTAATTTTGATCCTTTATGAAGATAAAGTTGATGTTATTTCCCCAATTGTTCTGAGGAGGTGGCAAATTTTGATCCCTCATGAAGATAAAGTTGATGTTGTTAGCCCGTTCAGCATATTGGTCATACGGGGTGGCGGATTTTGTTCCCTCATGAAGATAATGTTGACGTAATTACCCGATTCAACATATTGGCCATAGAGGGTGGGGTGTGGTTAGCCCGTGCAGCATATTGGTCATAGGGGGTGGCGGATTTTGATCCATCATGATGATCAGGTGATATTGTGTCCTCATGAAGATAACTGTATTCAAGGTATCTTTCACATGCCACCGTGGCCTAATTTTCCCCCTTGGCCTTGCTTGGATTCGCAACTTCCCAGCAACATAGAATTGTCTCTGTTATGTCACAATGATGAGTCTGGGCGAATGTTAAGGTTGCGGACAACATGTCTTTTCCCACAACTCTCCCCATGTGTTAGGAGTTTCAAAAGAATTGTCGCTTGTGTTTCCTCAATTTTTGGTAGAAACCCAACTGCCGCAAAAAGCATAGCCCAAGAAACTCTGAATCACGGGCAAATAAGTCGCTCCAGCAGTCTTCCCCGGAAGGATTTCGGCGGACTCATTGTAGAAATACCATGGAGCTCGAGTTTCAAAGTCAAATGGAACTGCACCAGGTGGATAAGTGTCCTTGGTCGATTAAGGGGAAAGAACATCATCTTTCTTACACATGGTTCCCTTCCTACCAAGGTCACAGATACCTCGAACATCTCACGACACGACTTCCATTTAAGTGGAATCCTGAGGATTCACCTGGGCACCTCGATTTACCCTCTAGTAAACTAACAGTTTGTTATGGAAAGATCCACCATCCTATTAATATTGGGAAAATCAACTATTTCTTTGGGACATCTATACCATAGCAAACTGTTGAATTCACCATTTTATAGTTGGGAAAATCAACTATTTCTATGGGACATCTATACCGTAGCAAACTGTTGAATTCACCATTTTATAGTTGGGAAAATCAACTATTTCTATGGGACATCTATACCATAGCAAACTGTTGAATTCACCATTTTATAGTTGGGAAAATCAACTATTTCTATGGGACATCTATACCATAGCAAACTGTTGAATTACCAGAGGGTAACATGATTTAACTATTTCTTCAACTATTTCTTCTCCAAATCGTGTGGTTCAATGTGGCCCACAAACTACGCTATAGGTTTTTTGACGTCAACTGTATTCTAAAATGTTCTAAGTATTGTTTTTCAAGTTCAATTCCTGGGATGCCCGGGGAAGCCAACATTTCAATTCCATATTCTATGTGGGTGGAGGACCTTATATATATATATGTGTGTGTGTGTTGTAATGTCTTGGGATGTTCTAAGTGTGGGGGTCTCCACAGCTAGTTGATAACTTTTGTGTGCATATAAATATAGTTATATATAGTTGTGTCAATAGATCATCATGGGATGTTCTAAGTGTGGGGGTCTCCACAGCTAATTGATAACTTTTGTGCACATATAATTTTAGTATATTTTAGTTATGTCAATAGATCATCATGGGATGTTCTAAATGATCGATTTTCCTAGTTCTAACTGTGAGGGTTCACGGCTGTTCCAAACATAGAAATAGACATTAAAAAAAAAAACAAAGCGTTTTCCAAATGACGTTCTAAGTGAGTGTCCGTCACTATAATGTGTTTCCCAATGTTTTGCAAATGAATTCGAACACAATTGTAGAGCTGGATATAGTATTAATGAGGTAAACTACATAATACATAATAATCACCGTTCCCACTTGGGGTTTGTAATGACCACCAAACTGGTGTATCAACAAGTGAGCCATGAAACATACCCCTAACTCATCCCTTCTGAAATACTGCTCCATAGCTATCCCAGAACATATGGATTAACATCATCCCCACAACAAACAACATACAATCATCCTAAATTTAATATCTCCAATTATCAATTCAACGCTTAAACAACAGCATTTTTAGCAACCTGCCCTGCAGCTCTATTTTTATAGAAGCCACTTCGCCATCCAGCCATCAACCGGTCCAAACATGTCCCATCAACGGATGTGCCAAATCTCGATGGTCTGTTCCCTGTTCTCCTGGCGAGCCTGCTCCGAGGACGTGAAATCATCCCCGAGGAAGTGCACCACCTGCAGCACTGACGCAGGTAGATGTTGTCGAAAAAAAACAAGGAATATTAGGTTAGTAATAGCGATGTCATAAACCACTTAGGTTGATATGGTTTCTAGAAAAAAAATCTAGAACTCAGAAAAATGATAACATTGGGGGATGGTTTACTATTGTTTTGCTGACATTAACTACATGCCATCAAGCACATATATGCAATATGTTTTTGTTCTTTAATGACCAGATTTTGATACCACCTACGAGTACCAGTTTCATGTTACTCATTTCGACACCAGTTGCAGTCAATCCACGCGTTCTTGATTAAACCCCCAACAATGTATTATCAATTTGGATTAACTGGGTAGATATCACATTTTTTGTCTGTCATCTCCCGATTTCTATTTCTGAAAAAAAACTAACGGCAAACGGTAGCTTTTCTATCTTGGCTGGTCGAATCCAGGTGTTCGCTCTTCGATTCAATTCCCAATTGATTCTTCGCAACATGTCCAGCCATATTGGTCGCATATGGTCAAATCCATATGTATATATATATATATATATATAAATAAATAACATCTTCAATGTTGAAAATCCACCACCATCCACCACCCATGATCATCCATATCAGATCTTAACGAAACGAAACAGGTTTTCCCGGCCCCTAGCCTTGATAAACCAACTTGACGAATCTTTCCGTGGCCAGTACCGTGGTCATCATTCAATATTTTTAATTTTTAAAACCAGTTCTTTAGATGGTCCTTGTGACGACAATAATCACATCCAGTTTTAAATTACTTTCACATGTATAAAAATTCACTAACCTGACAACTTCGGTTATTTTGGGAAAGCCACCTATTGCTAGCCTACATTCCAGTGATGGCCGGCAAACTCCCATCATGTCTGGGATATGTTGGTAATCTTTCAACAAGATTTCCCCAATCCAACTGGGCGCCTCTGAAAACGAACATCGGGATACTGATGTTTAACCAAGATATTTAGGGGTTTTGCTCCAAATTTGCGGGGTCATAAATCACCCATTAAATTTCGTTCGAATTGCCAAATCACCTACGATTTATTAGTGCATATTGATGACCCATATATACAATTCCAAAGCCAATTACCATGGTTTGCTATTACATTCCCCACATATCCCGATGAACAAACATTAATGAATATTCCTCTAATATTCAAAATATTAGAGGATCCTAACATTCTGAATAATCACACACAATAAGTAATAACTATCCATATAACTATGCAACAATATGCCACTATGATACATTGATGGATAGTTATGACCATAATTGGCACATTATGGATAGTTATAGTTATATATATATTGGATATTATTTCCATATTGATCAAATGTTGGCTATTATGAACATATTTTTACCATATATTAGTTATATTGGATATTATGTTCTATCCATATGGTACCCAAAAAAACATGATCTCTATGACCCCATTGGGATCCCGTGGGAATCCATGGCGCCTGAGGTGGCTGCAACCTCTCCGGGTCACTGCAGCCATTGCGCAAGGCTTCCTCCGCCTTGCTGAAGGCCTGGGACTTGGGTGCGACGACTGACACTGAACCAAGAACAAATGGTGACTTAAGCAACAAACAATGGGGATATATATATATATATATATATACATATTATGTTACATATTATGTTATATATAATGTCAACCCTGGATTAATAAACCCCTAGGTTGTTTAGTTGGTGGGATCCCATTTAAGTATCATATTGTGACTATTTGGAGGGTACCCCACAATTAATAAGCCATGGTTTATTAATCCGGAGTTGGCATTAATGGGGATATAGCCAACAGAAATGGAGATATCATGGATATAAGTTGGGATCAATGATGGTTTTAGGGGTTTTGATGGTGATTTTATGCTGGGATTCAATGGAAATGTCATGGGGTAAATGAGCTTGATAAGAGAAAGAACGGTGGTTCCAGAAACAGGACGATTTCAGGCTTAACCAAGACATATTCCTTCAAACAATGGGCAAAAAAAGGGCTTTAACAAAGGCGGTACTTCAAACAGCAAACCCGGTGCCGCCTTTGGTGGCTGAATCAAATCCTGTGGTGAATTCAATGTATCCCAATTTTTTTTTCCCCACCTGCCAGGTGAGGGTTGTTAGATTTTATCAGAGCTGTTCTCCTCCGCCTCCTCCTCTTGCTCCTCCTCCAGTTTCTCCTCGACCATGCCTGCATCAACTTCCACGTCCACTTCCGCCTTGCCAACTCGTCGCCAATCTCTTCGCCAACTTCTGCGCGCAGTGGGCACCGCTGGACCTCAACGGCCAAATTGAATGCCAGAATATATGCCAGATAGAACGCCAGATAGAATGTCAGATAGAATGTCAGAAGATATGCCAGATAGAATGTCAGAAGGTATGCCAGATAGAATGTCAGATAGAATGCGAGAAGGTATGCCAGATAAAGTGCCAGAATGTCTGCCAGATGAACGCCAGAAGATTTGCCAGATAGAATGCCAGAAGGTATGCCAGATAAAGTGCCAGAATGTTTGCCAGAACATGTGCCAGAAGATTTGCCAGATAGAATGTCAGAAGATATGCCAGAAGATATGCTAGATAGAGTGCCAGAAGATATGCCAGAACATATTGCAGAAGATGTGCCAGGTAGAATGCCAGAAGATATGCCCGATAGAATGCCAGAAGATATGCCAGATAAAATGCCAGAAGATATGTCAGATAGAATGCCAGAAGATTTGCCAGTAACAAAACGTATAGATGTCATGGTGGGGATAACTCGAAGTAAAGTAATT
>Ga0126342_10008919_pt1 | contig 17964 bp, 17 predicted proteins | sample Cyp1metagenome_FD_92528 | JGI IMG/M metagenome (GOLD analysis project Ga0126342, IMG submission 92528) | Coral microbial communities from Lord Howe Island, Old Settlement Bay, Australia - Cyphastrea 1 metagenome | ecosystem: Host-associated > Invertebrates > Cnidaria > Coral ... | reverse complement strand
TATATGTATATATGTATATATGTATATATGTATATATGTATATATGTATATATGCATATATGTATATATGTATATATGTATATATGTATATATGTATATATGTATATATGTATATATGTATATATGTATATATGTATATGCATATATATATATATATATGTATATGCATGTATATATATATATGCATACATGTATATATGTATATAATTCGTAGGCCGGCCCGTCCTGGCATATATTCATGGATATTTTACGCCAGCCAACGTCTTACACGCATCTGTTTCAGTAAGTGCAACATTCACACAGGGGCCAAAAGTAAGAGAACATCTCCAAAACTGATAGGTCTCCAGGTCTCCGTTTTGACCCGTTGGGGTCTCTTCATGAGATCCATGTCCTGCAGGCAATGCAATCACCGTGTCCACGTCAGGGGATCTCAGATGAAACGACTCGGCAGCCAGACTTTCTTAGCTGTTCACTGCTTAAATCAATGTCTTGATGTGCCATGGCATTCTCAATTTACAATTTGTGTGCGGTTGAAAATTGAAAACTCCAGATATGTGTTGCTGAATAATTAATCATTTTTGATGAAATCTGATACTGACATGAACTTGACAGTACTGGGCAAGCCTTGGTCTATTTGAGTTTGATCAGTGGCTTACCGTAGCTTGGTGTCAACTTGGAGAAACCCCACCATGGACAAAGTCCCAAGGACCCTGAAGGCCTTCACCAAGGCCTTCACCAACCCCGGGGCCCCACATTTCTGAGGTTCGGCACTGTGGTCAGGGAGTTCTCGGGCGCTTTCAGCCACTCAGCAGTGCAGTCGATGTGTTTTCAAAGTCTTGGCTATATCCGACTATGTCCGCATGACTTCCAACAGGTGTCCCCATATATTCCCTGTCTTCCATGAGTTGTGCAGGTCCAAAAGCATGGAGCGATTTGGATGTTCCAAGATGATCCCTAGAGTTCCCAATGGCGTGTGATCACCTTGCCAACTTCTGAACCAACTGATACTGTAGCTACCAGAATCTATGATTGATAAATATTGATAGCTAAGTCCAGTTTGTATATAAACAACCTGTAGCCAAACATCGATATTTACTGCTAGAGTTATCCCCTTTTCCTAGCCCTTGACCGACTCTACCGATAGCCTGGGACGCCCAAAAAGGTGACGCCGCGCCACAAGCCAAGACCTTCTCGGAAGCCATGGAGGTTGCTTTGCGTCGCAGTAAATGATGGGTTCATTAGATTGGGGGAACTATCCTCTTTACTGATTGAGGGCATATGTGTCCCAAGTTGGAGCTTTCAGGTTCGTGAATTCTGATAATTTTTATCCAGAATGATGACAATAGTGGCCGTTTCATGTGTCGTAGAGTGGGATAACATGAGATACCCTTGGGTACAGCCCGATGACGTAAACCCGATGGGATATGTGGCCCTAGAAGTGCGGCCACGCAATACCAACTCTTTTCAGTTTATTAGTGGAACTGAGATAATAAACCATCCCCACTGTGGCTCTGTTAATTGGTATATGGATCTATTGTGGATAGTGCATAAGAAATCGGGGCTGACTAACTTGGACAGATGGGAGCATTTAAGCTCCATAGTCATAACACAGCCCTTCTCAATGTATCAGTGTTACCATGTGTTACCTCAGGTGCCTCAAAGTTGTGGCCCATAGGAAAATCGGGATTCATAGCATGGGATGGAATGGGTGTCCATATTTGTGAGAGGATTGCAGATAGGGGGGATCAGTTTGTTTGATTCTCAACCCATCAGTTGGAGATGGATGTTCATTGTCCCCAACGTGATTTGGACCGCGCAAGCAACAACGATCTCAAAACTGATTGGCTGAAGGAAAAAACACACGCAACTGCAGACCAAGGGGGTTCACCATTGATTTCACTATTGTCTTTATTGCCATGTTTGGGCTTGCATTTTTGCACAGCTGGGTGCCCAAAAAGCTTTGGAAAGGGTGAAGGTTAGGACCTCCATCTTACATGTCAGCGGTGAACATCCAAAGGGCCACCTCACCACTGATGCGTCCAGTTGCAAGGCTTCCACCGGTCTCTTAGCCAGAGATGTGGTCAGGGAGCCCCGGATCCAGATGCAGTCATTCCTGTTGCGATTTTCGTGCTTGACATTTATAGCATTTTATTTTATAATTAGCATCTTTCTATCCAATGGTCAGGCGGGAGCCAAGGAGCCAAGGGGCTCTCATGGAAACCCATGGCTTCTGAGATCCACCCAATCTAAGGCGATCAAAAAGGCCAAGCAACTCTTGACAGATCCTTGGCGCATCGTAGGCTGCAGTGGACCGTGAGATGCAGGGTATTGTAGGATTCAGAGGAGTTTGGGTTGCATGATGGGTTTTCAATGGTATTCGGTGGAATGGTGATGAATGGTGAAGGGGTTGCTTATTTTATCTTATTTTTGCATAGTCCAGCGATGTAAGGGATGTAGGTTTATTGGAGGTTTCATGGATTCTAGCTGGGATACTCACATTGCCCCCACAACACATCTCGGACTTCAAAACACCTGCAGTTTCCCAGTCAGCGATGGCCCAACAAAATCCAACAAATGGGGGTCGGGACGTGATTCTGAATCCTCAGATTTTCGGTGGTTCTGTCAATGAACCCATTGTCAAATTGTCAACCCCATTTTCCATCATTTTCCTCTATATATTGTAGCTGGTTATAGCCTGTAGATCTCAGCGCCACTTGTTGCGGCTTAAATCCCAATGTTCCATCCTTGTTGTTGGTCAATTGACCTCGCTGGCCGACCTCACTATGAAATGATGGTTGAGGCTATGTGTCTCAAGATAGTATAGGCTATGAGGCTATGATTGCTATTTTCTGAGTTCGACATGTTAGTTTTAATGTGTCTAGAGTCTAGATTTCTGATTGACAAAATCCCATCCGTAATCATCCATTCTTTATCTCCTGCTTTGATTCTCCTGCTTTCTTTCCTCGGAGGAGAAGGCTCTCAGCAAAGCTTCTGCCGTGACAGACAAGGAGAGCCGAGAGTATTCTGCAGACGTTGCTTTCGGTGATTTAACCATCAACAATGGCGATTTCGCAAACAAAAATGCAAGTTTTCATCTAGGTTGATACCCTTTGGTGTCATCAAACATGGCTGATAAATCCCGAAGTGAATTGGCATCTATGCGCACGTGGGAATATCATTGAAGTAAATGGTGGACATATTATGTGATTACCCGGGTGTGCATATCATATCATATCATATCATATCATATCACATATCATATCATAATTATATATATATATATATATTGTGGCAATCCCAACAATAAACCTTTTTTGGGGGACATTTCCATTTCTGGCACGGGGGGATGATTTGTGGTGGTTTGACACACTTCTTTCTTGAAAAAATGCCAAGTACAAGTGCTGAAAATCATCTTGCAGACCGCATGTCACTGGGGATTTGGATTGGATTGGAACGGAAAATGTCACTTGTAAAGTGATAATGAGCACACATGATTCACATGATCCCTACCTGCAAAATACCCCCCGGCGATGTGTTGTGGGAAACGGAAATCAACAGATCCAGTACTAAAACAGCAGCCCTCCTCAATTGAGATTAGATTGCAACACCTACTTTAGCAACCTTGTAAACAGCAGCCAGATTATTACCATTACTATATTACTATTGTTATATTTTGATTTTTATCACAGTATATTATTGGTGTTATATTTTTGCCACTATTTTCTTATTATTATCATTGGGGAAGAGCCGGGTGGTGTAACCCAGCCCTTCAAAAACAGTGAATCGATGCAACAGTGCCTCAAATCACATCAGGTTTGGACATGAACAATTATTTACCAAGAATGGTTGTGGTCAATGGCTCTTGAAGATTGGAATGACTAAGGTCAAAGGGCGGATGGGGCCCCAAAAAACCTGTCCTGGAAGAACATTCGGTGGATTTGAGGAGTCCCAGATATTTTCTTGAGCACACTGATTAGGAGGAATCAGCACATGGACAGGTCTAGTCATGTCTCCCAGGTTCAGCAAGCCAGAGGCCCGAGCTGATTCCCCTAGCGAAACAATGAGACAACTGATAACAGTTGATAACAGCTGCGGAAGATTTGATATCATTTTACTCGCACTCTTCTTTGACCACATGCATAAACATCCTGAAGGCATACCAGATACATTCTCAAGTAAACCAGCAGTTTTCCGACTCACACCTTGAATAGCAATGGCACTGTAACAGCTTGGGTCCATGGATGGTAGGACCACGCACGTGCGTGGATTCTGTTCAACCAAGTAGATGCAGAACATGTCACAATATGTCACAACTTACTCGCTTTTCAACTGTTCCATGACTGAATGGTGGTGGTTCCAACCGAATTAAAGCCATATTTCGGATGATGATCCCCAAGACATCCCAAGACCTCGCCATTATTTTTGACGTCTGAGACATCCCAAGACCTCGCCTCTCCATGGGCCATGACGCCTTGGCACGACCCATTTGGGTCTGCAAGACGGGACGCATCCTCTTCGAAACCTTCCATCCGCAGGCTGCTCAGGCGGAGAGTCAAGGGATGCCCACTGGGAGGTGATCTTTTGGGAAAATGTCTTTGGAACCCCTTGGGAATCCTTTGGGAACCCCTTGGGAACCCCTTGGGTTACGCATTTTGGTCAGTTCACCTCCCCCTTTCTTTCTCGGTTGTTGGTCAGGTGGCCGACTTCTTGATCGCCGTGGCAGAACCTGTCAGCCGGCCGCAGATCATCCACGATACTTGTTCGCTGAAGCCGCTGCAGCCGATGGGAATATGCAGGTCATATGAATTATGTAAATCTATCTAGCACATATGTACGGATGCACGAATATGTCTGAATATGTATGTATGTATGTATGTATGTATGTATGTATGTTTATATATATATATATATATATATGTATGTATATGTAATTGTGTATATATATATATATGTGTGTGTATGTATATGTATATATATATATATATGTATGTATGTATGTATGTATGTATGTAGGTAGGTATGTATGTATGTATGTATGTCAATGTATGTATGTATGTATGTATGTATGTATGTTTGTATGTTTGTATGTTTGTATGTTTGTATGTTTGTATGTTTGTATGTTTGTATGTTTGTATGTTTGTATGTTTGTATGTATGTATGCATGCATGCATGCATGCATGTATGCATGTATGTATGTATGTATGTATGTATACACATATGAATGCATTAACATGCATTTATTTTTTTTATTTGCATCATATATATATATGTATTTACATTTGCACACGCACACATATTTTTATATATACATGTATATATGTATATATACACTGCAATGAAGTACTCACTTGGCAGGGCAGTACCTGACTTTGGAGTGCACCTTGAATAAGCTGGCCAAAGACCTACCATGCCACGGATCGGTCTTAATAATGTTGTGACAACTGTCGATATGCCCATTGGATTCTAAAGATTTCCATTTGAATGTATTTTCTACCTAGCACATCGACTGATCCATACCTGAACCATGTGACATTTCCTTGGCCAAGACGAAGCCAACCTCTTTAACCTTCACCCATGGGCCCGAGGAATATCAGATCACATCCCTGTCCTTGACCGCGGCCATTGCCAACGGAATCAGCGTGGAACAGATCATCAAGATCTTGGTAAAATTGTCGAAGAACGCCATCGACGTCACCTGGACGGGACGTGGACGTGTTTGAAGCGAGAGGAATCCAATGTGAATCCAAAAATATCATGAAATATCCATAAAAATCAGGTTTGAAGACCTGTGACTTTTTCTCAAATAGATAATGGTGACAGAGGTTCAATTGACCCACAGCTGGGGACCGTTGAGCGTTGACAGGGAATCCCAGCACCAGTGGCTTGAGATCCTGCCATGAAGGCATAAGCTGCGTGGTTTGGTGCCTTCAGTGAAAAAGCGCTCGTGATTCCTAGGCGTCGCATGGAGCGACTGTGATGTGTGATCATCATATTTATCAGATATCATAGCTATGCATAGTTTATTCAATTGAAAGTGATGACAGCAATACGACAAGGCTGGTTGTATTCCAAAACATTCAATATGAACGGTCATCCAAAAAGTGCCAATCAATAAACCCAATATTGAGTCTGGTACTGTAGCAAAAAAAGACATAAAAACACAAAAAGATAACAACAAAAGTATGTAGGTTCTGGTGAGAGGGGGGAATGTCAATATGTTCGATGTTTTCTTCAAACCGCGCCTGGAAGATCCTGGAAGTTGTGGCCACCCAGGACTCCTTTCTCCAGTTCATCCGCGAGAAGGGCCGCATCACCGGCAAGCTACACCTGGTGCTGCGCGACGGACGGCACTTCTTGGAATCCGAAGAGGCCACGCTTTTGACGCATCTCTGTAACGCGGTCAGAGGGGTGGGGTCGAGGGCTATGCGCTATATCTTGAGCCAAAGATCTGGGAAGTTTACCAAACATGGGAATATATAATTAAAGATTTAAAGGGTTTTCTTAAGTCATAATTGGTTGGTGGGAAATAAATAGTATTTATCTTCCATCCAGGAAATGGGATGTTGATCCCCATTGACAAGCATGGTTTTCATTGTTGAAGCCACCAACCGGATAAAATGTTGCCTCTTCGTAGTTCATTCCTCGACCCCTGGACCGGGCCAAAAAGGTGTGTGGGAAGAAAAAAACTGAAGAGTTTAGCACAATTTTTGGAAGGTATCATTGGACATGAGGCAGTTTTGGATGGTTCATGGCTTCAAATAGGTGTGAATAGTCCATCCTATTGAGGATCATGATCGCCAGTGATGAATATGTTTGAGATGGGTTCCTGAATTTGTCAAACAATGCAATTGTTTTTTGTTTTTTAACATGAGATTTATGATTTTGAGATTACCGTGTTTTCGGGCAAACCTATGAAACTGGGATGGACGGGGTAGATTTGGATGGTTGAATGAGTGGTGATCATGGCTAAATCGAGAATTGCCCTCTTGGGTTTTTACAAAATAAAAAAAAACATGACGGGAACCAACTTGGACGGAAGTGGAGTTCTGAAATGTTCTGAACTTCAACTTCTAGCAGAGGCCTCTCAAAAATTGCGTCAAATCACTGCAATCCCTCACGTCTTTAGTTCCATTTTCAAGAGTCACATGCTTTACATTGCTTTACTGTAATTAATTAATTTGATGTCCCATCGTTTCTCATCATACTTTCCCATCATTTCGAGAAAATGTCCCCCTCATTTTTCCTGGTGCTTTTGCCCCATCTTGCCCATTTGCCATGAGGTAGCCATGACGAAGTCGTAGAATGCCTGGTCAGCTCCGGTGCCGTCGACAGAACCGCAGAAGTCGACTCCACCCAGGTGGAGAAGTTGAAATCCGCGGCGCACAGATTAGGCGCGGAGCGACCGTTGACCGTTGTTGACCCATGGGGATGTCATGAAACGAGATGGGAGGTATCATCCAAAATGGGGATACCATCGATGGCTGATGGCTGGTTGATGGGTGGTTTGTAATGGATGGCTGGTATTTCGTAATGTTTTTGGTGGGTGATGTGAACCAGATGAAGGGGATCTGGGGACCATCATGGCCTGTCAGGCTTGGGATTAAAAAAAAAACACAAATGGGGGTGCCCCCAGTCATCATCCAAGTCATTAGACCAGTTGAGTATTGCAACCTATGGTGACTTAGGGATCCACCATTTTTAAGACACCCCCATGGATCATATCGATCATACAAAAAAAACGAATAGCATAAAAAAAAGCACTGTGACTGGTACCTTGTAGAACAATCCCCGCCTGGAAAGCTGAGATAGAAGCAAGACATGGCCAGCAGACACAATTTGGAAAAACCGTGATAATCCGTGTATATATATATACGTATATATAGTTATACATATATATATATATGGAACTATATATATATATATATATAGTTATATATATAACTATATATAGTTATATATATATATATTTATTTAGAAAACTGTGCATATATATATACACATGACAATGGATTCAACGGATTTGCAGGGATGGCGAGCTCCATTATTGCTTGACCAATTAATACATGCAGGTTGGCCAACAGATTTTTGACGGATACCCAAAATTTTGGATGAGTTACAAGTATACCCAAGACCACATCATTATATCATTCTCACTGTAAATGATCGTTGTAGGGAACCCAGGTGGACGAACTGTTCTGGTTGGAAACATGTTTAAAGGCATTCTTATTCAGCCAGACTCAATGGCAATGGCAAACAAGCAGACGATGAGTTTCAATGAGGTGTTGTAAATCTACATCACAGACAGAAATTGGCCTAAGACCATATCTAAAGGTTTTGACTGACTCCTTTTCGTACGTGTAGATTTCTTCTACCCATGGACCGGTGGGAAACTTGATTGATGCGAACCACTGTTGAGGCTTTCCTCTTCTTCAGGAGTACGAGTTTCGCCGGGATCGCGAAGATACAAACCCACACCTTCCCGCCGTGCTGCGACCATCAGTCAATCTTCGACCATACCAACAACGTGCCTTGAAGCTGTTGTTGGCTTCCGGAACAATATCTCATATAGTTATATCGGATTCTCTTTGGGTTCAAACATGTTCAAACGAACTGTGTACTGTCAAGGTGGGATGTTTTTGCGAGTGGGAGGGAGGTCTGAGACACCAGCCCCCAGCTCCACAACAAGTTCTGATAGTGAAGCCTCCTGAAATCAAGGCCTTGCTGAATTGTGCCACAGTATTGCTTCCCTAGCTTCACTTGCACACGTCTGGTCCTTTTCCCCAAACCAAATTTCTAGCCTCCCCACCCTTTCCAGTGTTATTTTCCACGCTTCCCCAAAATCCTGGTTTTCTCAGTCCAACATCAAACACCTGGAAAGGCCAATGTGGAAAACAACTCAAACCAACAGCCACCCAAATTGCGCAAACCCATTCCTCAAGTTACCATTGCATCACATGGAAACACATGTATCCTGTCAGGTGAGCTCAGCCCATAGAAAAGAGTGCAGTCCGATTGCACCTTGCATTTGCCTCGAGTTGGCAACCATCGTTGATAGGTACGTTGTGTTTTGCACAAATGCCCCAAAATCTGCAATAACAACCCTCCAAAACGAAGAACCCCCCAAACATCCCATCAGTTTAGCCCCTATCATCCCTATCCTCTCATCTTATCTCCAGGTGCCTTGTCCAAGATGTTCTCCATGGACGACGTGGCCAAGAGCGGCATCGTGGTGCTACCCTGCGGCGCTGGGAAGACGCTGGTCGGCATCGCCGCCTGCTGCCGCGTGGGGTGCCGCGCCCTAGTCCTGACCACCACGGCGGTGGCGGTGGATCAGTGGCGTCGGCAACTGCAGCTCTACACCACGTTGCCACCGGTCCGGTGGCAGTTGAAGCGCATTTCGGGGGATTTCACCAACAAAAATGGTGGTAAAGTGGTTCACTCCAGTTATAAGTCGGATTGTAACCCCAGTAACCCGCTTATAACTACAACTTAGCGATTAGTGCGGCACCACATTGTGGGGAGGCAGGTGAGTGTGTTGGAACTTGTTAGAAGCTATAATATGTTCAAGACACATACAAGAGGGAAATATTGGGATATATTCCACGATTCAATGATATTTCCTGCACAGTGCAACATTAACACACGTGTATATGGGGATTACCCAGCACTTACACTTGCTGGGATTGGGGGGATTTGGGGGTTGTTCTCATCATTCTCTATAGAAATGCAGATGTAATGTGGTGATTACCCACTTGCAATTCCTGCAATGCACCCCGTACTGGGGCAACAAGGGGGCTGATGGACGTGAAGTCTGGAAATACCTGCTAGGATCTACTAGGTAGATTTGCCAGGTACTAAGAGCGAAATCTCCGGAAATTGTTTACTCTCATTGAAACGCAACGACGGAAATTTCCTGTAACTCAGAACATACGCCATTACGCATATTTGACACGATACATGATTATACATGGCCATCTTGGACCTGTCTTTGGGCCCTGATTGCGGTGCATTTGCCATGCCATTGCCGGTGATGTTTGAACGGGTCAGTACTCTTTTTCCAGAAAATACTTCTGGGTTTCAATTTGCTGGGTCCATTTGGGTCCAATGAATATTTTTGATGTTGAAAGAAAGGCTGTAGATAGATCCAATGTTCATCATGGTCACTGTGTACCACCAGCTCATGAGGAATTTTCTGTTTCAGATGATTTCCGATTGGAGAACTACAACTTGGCCCATGGAGTAATCCATAACTGGTTAGGAACCTCACCGGGTAATCATGGAAAATCTCCAGTTATAATATGTTATAATGTGTTATATAATCATTTATATAATTTTTTTAGATGATGTTCCCCCACCCCATATTTTCCACGGATTCCCATTAAAACGTTCATTTTTGCTGGGGAGTTTCCAAGCAAAAACCAGCTCCAGGAAGATGTTTATATCTTCACGGCGGATCAGAAACGTCCCATCGAAGATGCGGAACGTCGCGCCTGCATCGTGATCTCGACCTACAGCATGTTGGGTTTCACGGGACGACGTGGTGGTGACACAGCGCGCCTTGGACTCCTTGGACCAGTTGGGGTCCTGATCACTGGGGGTAACAGCTTTGAGTTGTATCACAGGACTTTGTTATACTTTATTCATGTTCTACAATAATGATAATAATGGTACTGGTACATAGAGGACAGAGTGTATGGTGTGTTGTAGTATAGAGAGAGAGAGAGGGAGAGAGAATATATGCTGTATGGTGTGATATTGTGTATGTTTGCATGTGTATTTATGCTGCTTTGTTTGGCAAGCGAATACGTATATATACACTATATTGGATATACATGAGTGTGTGTGCATTCATTTTTGGCGACATATCCCAATGCCATGGCCGTACCATTGATATACATGTACCTGAAATGTCTACAGAACGCCGCTGGGATTTTTGTCGTCCCTTTTTTTACTGCGCCTCTTGAGGTTCATCTTGGATCAACTGCAACAGCTGGAATGGGGCCTGTTGGTGGTGGATGAGGTGCAGGTGATGCCCGCGCGGACTTTTCGAAGCATGACTGCATGACAGCATGTCATGATGGAAAGCGCTCCGAAAGATTCGGAACAATTGGATTTTAGAAGAAACCAAGAATAAATTCAGAATGGAGGTAGGCAATACTAATAGATCTTCATAAACATATAAGTTTGAGAAGCCGCGATATATGGCAAGAATGGGGATGGACTAAAGCATGCTAAACATATTTAAACCGGTGGTGCTGGAAATAGGTTGATCCCAGAAGTTAGCAAATTTGGTCACTCACAAGTATGATGTGTGTGGGATCGGTGTGACGATTATATACTTATTCGGCGAAAATTTGTTGTCTACTCACCTCAACATTAATTTGGTCAAAAGTACGTATGGTAAACTGTGGTTGCTCAGATTTGAGTATGTTTTCTCATGTTTCTCATCTTGATGGGAGCATATTAACACCTGCCCAGCGAAAACAATTCTTCTACAGATAGCATCTAGGGCATCCAAGACTGATTGGTGGTTTTACTTGCGTTTTATTTTGTTACCCAGCACAAAGGACAACTGACTTCACAGTCTTGAGAAGGGCTGACACCTCAACCAGTTTTTTTTGTAAGTGTTAAGTAAATTAGCAAGTTATATAGAGGGCAATAATGCTCCAATGGTTTGTTGGTCAAACCATAAATATACCATAAATCTACCATAAAAACCAATTAAAAAAGCCATGATATCCCAATTTTTTCCGAGTTCAATCTTGAGGAACGGTGGCCACCACCATCAAGTCGCACTGCTGCCTGGGCTTGACGGCCACCTTGGTACGGGAAGATGACCTCATCCAAGATCTCCATTGGTCGCTCGGTAATGGCGGAGCTATGGCTAGCCTCTGGTAATGTAAGATTATTATTATTATGATTGTTATGGAAAATTGTCATGGAATAGCTATTGTTATGGAACATTGCCCGTCTGCACATGATTCCCTATAAAAGATGGTGATTGCCATAGCTATGTTCGATGATCAGAGGGTCTAGTAGCCCTAGTAGGGGGAGGCGTTCGGAATTTGTGTGAATGGTTGCTCCCGGATTGGGTTCAAATAGCTTCTGAGGAAGGTAGGATTTGGGGGGTCAAGTGCCATTCAAGAAGGCATTTTAATCCATGGGGACATACAATATGTATATGTATATATGTATATATATATGTATACATGGATGATGTTGGTGGGATATAAGCCCAACAAATGAGCTTGTAAAACCGAACCGTCACGTGATACAATGGGTGAGATATTTAGATGTTTTGGCTGTTGGGTGTTTTAGCCGCTTGAATTATCGGGTATAACCAATCAAAATGGTAGCTGATAGGATGATTTTGGCAATTTTGTTTCAATGTGTCCTATATATGTCACTGATAATGTTGAATAACCCGTATGCTTACCTGGAACACGAAATGATCTTGATTTTGTTTAACGCAAACCTCTCTCATATCTCGAGCGTAAGGGTCATTTGGGCGTTCGGTTGGGCACAGGAGAAGTGTTGTTTATAGTGTTTATTTTTGGGGAGTCTGAGCATGTTTGAACAAAATGAGCAAACTAAATTTGTTTATGGCGTTTTATTCGGTCATATGCTTGGTTTAGCGGATTGAGGAAACATATCCACACCCCACCGACTTGAGTTTGAATGGGAATGTGCCACAGACCACCAAGGCTCATTGGTCCCAAACTCTATGAAGCCAATTGGCAACAGCTCCAGGTGCATTTGGTGCTGGAACAGAGGGGAGGCACTGAGATGATAATCCTAGTTACTACCTGGATGTTAATCATCTTCCACAACTGCAAATGTGGCTGGGTTGGAACCATGAGCACTATCTTCCGGTAATTTCACAGATGCAAAATCACCACGTTGAATGCGCAAATCATTGAAGTAAATTGGCAAATCACCTGTTCTTCAATATGTTTGATGAGTATTTCCTATGTTTTAGCTCTACATGAGGGCATTTTCACCGGAGGGTTCCCACTTCTCAACTGGGCTGTTTTTTTAATAACTCTTCGGTGGAGACTCCATGGATCATCCATGATCCCGGTACGTTGGCTTCAGTGCTCAACGTCGATTTCCAAGGGTTTGCCACACAACTTCGGTGAAGATTGGATGTATTTCCTACAAGGATCTACAAGGAATATGTATGGAAATGTATGGAATATAATAGGTAAATATTCCGCCAAGGTGAGGAAGATACGGAAATTTTAGCAGTAAAGAATGAAGATAACAGTGAAATCATCCATTAGCACCTGGCTAAACTCTCGGAGAAGAAATACTCCATAGACGATAGATACAAGTCAACTGAGAATAAATCAAGCGGGCAGTCACGCCCGAAAGAGAGCCAGAGATACAGGTAACTATATAAATATTCCACGACAAATTGACTGTGAATATTCCATACTCCACACCTTGGGCTGTACAGGTACTACTCCCATCATCAAAAATGATACGCCAGGAGGATGGCTACCTGGCTCGCGTGCGCTGTATTGAAGTTTGGTGCGATATGTCCGAGGAGTTCTTTATTGAGCCCTGTGACTGATGTGACTGCGGCGTTGACGCCTCGGCCTCCAAAGCCTCCAAACCTTAGGCTGAAGTATGTTGATTTGCCACGTTTGTTGTGTAAGCCTGGCCTAGCCTTTAATGGTTGGAGAGATGTTGTGGTGATTTTTGATCATCAAACGCTTGCGTTTGGAAACAAGTTGAGGGGCTGTATACATAACATGACAATGCTGCACCACCTTCAGTTTTTGTTGCTCCCCCTCATATGTTCTCCCATTTGCTCTCGTATAAATGCACGCGATATTCCCGCATAAAGCCTGCTTGCCAGTCAGTACCAGTCAAATAGCCAACTAGCCTGTGCAAATTCAAATCTGGCAACACTATGGAATCACAGACAAACACATGTTATTTGCATAATACAGTACATTATAATTATAATACATTTATACTTACATCATATTATATAATCTAAGGCTGCTGGCCTGTAATCTGGACTATAGTCTCATACCTTTGCACTGAGGAAAAAATCATGGAATGACATGGCTGTAGCAGGTTTACTGTGTCCAGCAGCGGAAAATGCGAGGTATTTACAAGCTCAAGACAGTGACGACGTGCCAGGCAAGGTGGGCCACGGCCACTATAGATACATATGCACACACATCTAGTTTGGATAGTGGTGCGAAAATGCTGAAGCGCTAAAGTTCCAATCAGTTTGAAAAAAATGACATTGAAGTTGACTTATCACTGTTTTTCCCGTGATTTGGCTGTCCTTTTGCCATGGCGACCGACAGGTTCCATGCGCGCGACCCTTCAGCGATCCCTGTGGACATGTAATCCCAACAAGCTGAAGACTTGTGAGTCCAAACCTCAGCCGGGTCGGGCCGGGATCCATCACGCCCCTGTCGACTGCACAGCTCACAACCAAGGTTCTTGATCCGCCACCACGAAGAACGTGGAGATAAGATCATTGTTTTCAGCGACAACATCTTCATCCTGTGACTTGACTTCTCATTGGGTCCAATTCTGTTATATTCTTTTGAACATTGAGAAAGTTCACTTCATGGTTCTTTTTCCGGGTTTTCATGCCTTGAGCTCTAGGGGTTCAATCATTTTCACAGTTCCCGTAGCTGGTGCAGGAAAGAATTTGCCCGAAAACTGGGCCGATACTACATTTGCGGCAGTGCCCCTTGGCATGGCAGCTCCCTAGAGTGCTGCAAGCCAAGATGATGTGAGCTGTACACAAATATAGCGCAACTTGTTTTTGGGATGGTTCCAGCAAGTTCGGGATGATTCCCATGTCCAGAAAACTGGCCTCTTTCCCAGCATTTTGGATCTTTGAGATTTACATCAGATGTTCCTTTGTGTCTGATGGGGTCCGGCCCATCTTGGACACACCCCTGTCATGCACCACGACCCTACCAGGTGAATTTGCGTGAGAGAATGTCACGAGCTCAGTGGTGGTAAAGGTCAGGGCTTGCCGACCCAACGATGATTGCGCAGCAAATCAGGTTTCGGGTTTCATCCTGCTATTTAATTAATGTACCATGAATATGCATGCATACTAAACCATCATCAAAATCATCATCCCAAGAATCAACATCCGGACAACACCAGGCAGATCCTCAGCGAGTTCCAGGAGAGTGCTGCCTGCAACACCATTTTCCTGTCCAAGGTGCGCGCTGTGAAAAGTTGGTGGCTGCTGATGGGCAGCAAATCTCTGAAGTCTACTAGAACATACTGTAGCAGAAATGGCTCATGTCCAATTTCAGAATCATCATGAATTTTCCCGGAGTTCTGGTGTATACAACGTTATTTTTGTAATTTAATATTTGACCATCCCTCAATGCATTGTGTTTTGACTATGAAAAATATGACCCAGTTTGGCAGTCCATTGGTGCCAAAGACGGTGGTTGGGGAGATCAAGCACTTCAGTGGATGCTTTCACTTGACTTAATTATATAACTATATAATCAAAACATCCTTACGCATCGGAGGAGGATGAGGAGGATCCTATAATTTACAAATATATATTATATAACTATATAACTATCACTATATATATAACTATATAACTATATATATAACTATATAACTATATAATTATAACTATATATATAACTATACTATATATTTTTTCATTTTTGGGGGGAACGGGTTAGGATGGGTCGGATCGTCGGATCGAGGTGGGTGACAATGCCATAGATCTGCCAGTGGCGACTTGGACCGCGTAAAACACAGTCGCCATGGGATGCCCAGTCCATTTTCCACATTTATTGCCAGATTTTTTCAGAATTTTTTATCCTTTCCTGCGTGAGAAATTAGAAGATATCCATCACCGGAACGTATTCCTGAAAGCTAAGGCCAATGTGATCGTCCAGATCTCATCGCATTATGGATCCCGACGGTGTTCGAGCTGCATTGGTTGTTGTGTTATGTTGGAAGCAACCCGCAGGTTATTGGGCTCAGCTCATGGACAGTTCAGGAAGGGTCCTGTGGAACTGGAGAGGTGTTCTTTTTATGAGGCAAAACCATGTTGTTTTGAATGTTTGATCATTCTTGGCTTGGTATTTAGGTAGTGCTTGAATCCCATATTAATTGTATGTTAACATCCGTATTTTTTCAGAATATTCCACATCCCTGGAAAGGTTGCGTATCAACAAGGGAATCAAATCTTTATCAGACAACTACATATTAATTGGTTTATTATGGAGGGCTTGGTTTTGGGGGATCTATTTGTTTTTGTTTTGGGCATTTTTTTTGATTTCGGTTTCCCTGCTTCTTTACTTTTCTTTTCTGCTTGTTGCTTTTCTGCTTTTCCCTGCTTTTCTGCTTTTCCAGCTTCTCTGCTTCTCTGCTTTTCTGCGTTTCAATGCTTTTCCCTACTTTTCCCTGCTTTTCTGCTTTTCCCTGCTTTTCTGCTTTTCCAGAGTCTCTGCTTTTCTGCTTCTCTGTTTTTCCCTCTTTTTTTGTGTCTCATACTGCAGATAATCTTTAAGAAACATCATAATTATAAATAAACTCTATATCATCAACCAGAAATGAACCCAAAACCAACCAAAGAAACACTAAAGCAACTCTAAGGTAAACCCGAAACACTCCCTAAATAAATTTGACACTAATCCTAAATAAACCTTACACCAGCCCTAAATAGATCTTGAACCAGACCTAAATAAATCTTAAACCAGCGCTAAACACACCTTAAACCAATCCTGAATAGGTCCTAAACCAACTTTAGATAGATCCTAAACCAAGCCTGGATAAACCCTAAACACACCAGCCCCAAATAGATGCCCACCCAAGCCTAAATAAACGGCAAACGGACCCTAAGTATATTTTAAACCATGCCTAAATAGATCCTAAACCAAGCCTAAATAGGTCCTAAACCAACCACAAATAGATTTTAAACCACGCCTAAATAAAACCTAAAACAAACCCTAAAAAGGTCCTAAACTAACCCTTTAAAAGAACATAAATAAACCCTAACTCTAAAACCAACCCTTAAACAACTTAAAACCAAACAAAACCCCTAAACTAACCCTAAAACCAACCCGAAATGAACCCTAGTTGCAAACTACCATCTTAAATAAACAGTTCGAACTCAAAAATGCTGCAAATACCGTTGACACAGCAGCTTCCAGCTCCAAAATTTTACAAACTCCACCAAAAAGTTGCTGCAAATTCTATGGAAAGTGACAGGTTCCAACTCCAAAATTTTGCAAAGACAGTTGGCATGGCAGCTTCCAGCTCCAAAATGCTGCAAATAGCAAGGAAAACGTGCAGAAAATACGGATCCCAAAAAAGAATCCAAAACGGAAAAAACATAATTCCCAAAACAATTCCGGACCCTTTCATTATTGGGTTCAAACATCATCTTCGGGGCACATTGAGGATTCAGCTTGCTACTTGGTCAAATCCCATGGTTTCCTTTAGATTTTCCCTTAAATGATCCCATAAATCAACCATAACCAGATAGAAAAAGTCACATATTAAATCATTCATCACCATTTTTTAGTGGGAATTTAGGACATTCTTCTGCCCTATGAAAGGAGGTTACTTTCTTACCATCTCCGGTTCCCACGTCCCCAGGCAAGAAGCCCAGCGCCTGGGCCGCATCTTGCGTCCCAAGCCGCAGGCCCAGTGCAGTGCGGGAGGATTCAACGTGGCTCGGCGGAATATAAATAATATGTTTTAGGCCATACGCCCTTAGGAAAAACATGGCTTTATGATGATATACTGTGATATATTTATATAGATAGATAACATAAGTTAGATAGATAGATAGATAGATGGATAGATGGATAGATAGATAGATGGATAGATGGATAGATGGATAGATGGATAGATGGATAGATGGATAGATAGATGGATAGATGGATAGATGGATAGATGGATAGATGGATAGATGGATAGATGGATAGATAGATAGAT
>Ga0126342_10008918_pt1:2500-17966 | contig 17966 bp, 10 predicted proteins | sample Cyp1metagenome_FD_92528 | JGI IMG/M metagenome (GOLD analysis project Ga0126342, IMG submission 92528) | Coral microbial communities from Lord Howe Island, Old Settlement Bay, Australia - Cyphastrea 1 metagenome | ecosystem: Host-associated > Invertebrates > Cnidaria > Coral ... | reverse complement strand
TTTTTTTCAGTGTGAAGATGTTTTTGTCATGATCATCATTTGATTCTTGTGATTTTGATCCTCATTATCATCATTTGATTCTTGTTTTTTTTTTCAGTGTGAAGATGTTTTTGTCATGATCATCATTTGATTCTTGTGTTTTTGATCTTCATTGTCATGATTTGATTCTTGTTTTTTTCAGTTTGAAGATGTTTTTGTCATGATCATCATTTGATTCTTGTGATTTTGATCCTCATTGTCATCATTTGATTCTTGTTTTTTTCAGTTTGAAGATGATTTCGTCATGATCATCATTTGATTCTTGTGATTTTGATCCTCATTGTCATCATTTGATTCTTGTTTTTTTCAGTTTGAACATGATTTTGTCATGATCATCATTTGATTCTTATGATTTTGATCCTCATTGTCATCATGTGATTCTTGTTTTTTTTTCAGTTTGAAAATGTTTTTGTCATGATCAGCATTTGATTCTTGTGATTTTGATCCTCATTGCCATCATTTGATTCTTGTTTGTTCTTTCAGTTTGAAGATGTTTTTGTCATGATCATCATTTGATTCTTGTGATTTTGATCTTCATTGTCATGATTTGATTCTTGTTTTTTTTCCAGTTTGAAGATGTTTTTGTCATGATCATCATTTGATTCTTGTGATTTTGATCCTCATTGTCATCATTTGATTCTTGTTTTTTTTCAGTTTGAAGATGTTTTTGTCATGATCATCATTTGATTCTTGTGATTTTGATCCTCATTGTCATCATTTGATTCTTGTTTTTTTCAGTTTGAAGATGTTTTTGTCATGATCATCATTTGATTCTTGTGATTTTGATCATCATTATCATCATTTGATTCTTGTTTGTTCTTTCAGTTTGAACATGTTTTTGTCATGATCATCATTTGTTTCTTGTGATTTTGATCTTCATTGTCATGATTTGATTCTTGTTTTTTTCCAGTTTGACGATGTTTTTGTCATGATCATCATTTGATTTTTGTGATTTTGATCCTCATTGTCATCATTTGATTCTTGTTTTTTCAGTTTGAAGATGATTTTGTCATGATCATCATTTGATTCTTATGATTTTGATCCTCATTGTCATCATTTGATTCTTGTTTATTGTTTCAGCTTGAAAATGATTTTGTAATGATCATCATGAGACTCTTGCGATTTTGATCCTCATTGTCATCATTTGCTTCTTGTTTTTTTCAGTTTGAAGATGATTTCGTCATGATCATCATTTGATTCTTGTGATTTTGATCCTCATTGTCATCATTTGATTCTTGTTTTTTCAGTTTGAACATGTTTTTGTCATGATCATCATTTGATTCTTATGATTTTGATCCTCATTGTCATCATTTGATTCTTGTTTTTTTCAGTGTGAAGATGTTTTTGTCATGATCATCATTTGATTCTTGTGATTTTGATCCTCATTATCATCATTTGATTCTTGTTTTTTTTTTCAGTGTGAAGATGTTTTTGTCATGATCAGCATTTGTTTCTTGTGATTTTGATCCTCATTGTCATCATTTGATTCTTGTTTTTTTTCAGTTTGAAGATGTTTTTGTCCTGATTATCATTTGATTCTTGTGATTTTAATCCTCATTGTCATCATTTGATTCTTGTTTTTTCTGTTTGAAGATGTTTTTGTCATGATTATCATTTGATTCTTGTGATTTTGATCCTCATTGTCATCATTTTATTCTTGTTTTTTTTCAGTTTGAAGATGATTTTTTCATTGAACCCGCCAAGCCAAACCAGAAGGAACCAGCTCCAGATTCTTCACCTTCACCCACTTCCCCTGCAAAGGCGGTGGCTGGCAGTTGGGTGCGGCTGGGGACTATGTGTATATATATATATATGTCTTTATCTATAATGTATCTAACAATATCTATAGTATCTCTAATATTATCTGATTGATATTTGATATTTGATGTCTAGTATGTCTGTTAGTCAGCAAAAGCTGGTGCGCACATATAGCGACGGCAGCGACCGACAGCGCCCTTTTTTCTGCGCCCAACGATCAGAGTTCACGATCGCTATCAGCCAGTCAGTACCAGGCAATTCCATTCAGGTTTTTGTCGGTTGCTGCAGTTGAGTGATCCAACTGTTCATCAGTTTCTTGATGTCCGACATTAGACAGAGTTGAATTTTGAATATGTGGCGAAAAACAGATGGATTCATGATATGAAAAAGGCAACAGTTGGGAACATCAGTCACATCAGTCACATCAGTCACATCAGTCACATGATCCACCACCACCATCATCAGCAGAATGGCAAGAACGAGATGTAATCACAAAACAAAATTATCATGATTCCATGAAAGATCATGAAAGATCTGTAACCCGGCCCTTATTTGAACGAGGTTCCGTGTTCTTTTGGACAAGATGTGCAGAATCACTCATCCTCACAGATTTAAACTACAGGATTGATGAAAACGAGTGTCATAAGTCCATGCCTTTCCCACCCTGACTGCATTACTGTGTTCCCATGATCATTTTCTTTGTGAATGTGGTACCATCCAGAACCACCGACACGTTGATGTGATTTGATCAGGAAACCATTTTGTGTTTCCAGCGTCAAATACTCGTAGAGGGTTCCTGCAAAATGTCCCCACTTCAAAACCAATTCAAACATTCCAATCATTCGGGTGTTCCCCTTTTTTTCAACAATGGGAACCAATGGGAACTAAGGGAAGGGTCAGGTGCAAAGTCCTGGGGTCTGGGATGACTGGGTCCATCTGGGGCCGTTTTTTGCCGAAGGAAACAAAAGCTCAAGAAATTTCAGCGGCTTCACCGGCTTCTTCACCTTCACCAAAGGCTGGGGGGAGATTGGTGGCCCAACATGTAGATTTACTTAGATTTATCTCCAATACAGCATTTTTTTTGTGAGGAAAGTGATGATAAACCATGAATGATATTGAATGATCATAGATTGAATGATTATGGATTTTGGTATACCCGCGTACCCTATGTTCAAAGCCATTTGGCACTTCGCGACATTGGCCTTGGGTTTAAACCTTGACTCATCCACCATTGGCTATCTCTAGGTTCTGTATGTGAATCGCTATGGCTCAAAAGACACCAAGAATAAGAGAACCAATAAACAACCCATGTTGGTGGTCAAGATTCTTGGGCCGTATTCATTTTTTTGAGTCCCATCTACCATCACCTAGTGTGGAAATATATTAGGCTTTGCTTTGACTGAACAAATAGGGACAAGAAAAAACAAAAAAACTAAGTTTCATCATCATATGGAGGTTTCCTGAAATAGGGGTACCCCCAAATCATCCATTTATAGATGGAATTTCCATCAAATAAACCATCCAGCTATTGGGGTACCCCATGACTTTGGAAACCTCCATATATAATCATCATGCACAATCATAATATATAATATATATATATATATAATATATATATATAATATATATATATATATATATACTAGAGTATATATATATATATACCCTCTGGTTATTTAACATAGCCATGGAAAATGGCCTGTTTATAGATGGTTTACCTATTATAAATGGTGGATCTTTCCATGGCTATGTTAGTCATAACCAGAGGGTATATCAGTTATCATGTTTTCCACATGAAACCGGCCAACCGGCCATGACTTGGAACCAAAAATCCCCCTTCGCCGCCTTAGGCGCTGCAGCATGGTTTTGCTCCAGCCTATGGGAGTGACCTGGCCCACCTGGCGACCAAGGTCGCGGCTCAGGAAAGATATGTTTAAATGATATCTATGAGGATTAGATATGAGGATATGAGGATTTACAGATTTAGCATATTATATATATATATATATAACTCAAGAAAATTGATGGAAAATTGTCAGTCGTGTCCCCAATTCCGGTGTTTTTTTGGACTTTGCGTTCATGCAAAGTATTGGAACGGCAGCAGATAGAGCTGCGAATGGTCACTGCTTGAAGATGGTTTGGGAGGCAGGAGATCCCCCTCCGTTGAATGGGAAAATAATCACAGTGCATCTCTTGCACCTGGAAGGCAAATCCGACTCATCAAGCCTCCTTTGAAGGGACAGTCTAAAGTCTAAGGCGTACAAGAAATGACCTCCATTGCTACCCTAGTTTCGACCCATATATTGGATTGTCCAATGGCTGTTTCATGGGTGTTTCTGAAAATTGGAGTACAGCACCCTAAAGCCCTAAAGGTTTACCAATAAGATCAAGTTTGTATGATTCTTGAGTCACCCATAGGTTGAATCATCCAATGCAAATTATCAGCTCCCAGAATTGGTGGAAAATCTGCAGGACATCCAGCCATTGATCAGCCTTTTCTGGGTTTGGCCAAAAAACTCCCGAGGTATTTGGAATCAGAACAGTCTCCTGGCTGCACTCCGGTTTTTTTGAACCTCTTTTTTACGGCATAACTGCATAAGATGGCCTGCTATGTGCATAAAATGGCCCAAGGATGTGGGGTGTTTTTCAGAGACAGCTGCTGAGAGTTTCCGAACCATCCCTATCAACACAGCAATGAAGCCGGCTGGGTCAGAACTAATCCAAGAACCCATTCATATGATCCAATGATTAATAGTGGTTAAACAATATATATATATTGATAGTGGTTAATCATGGTTAATCATATGATCCAATGATGAATAGTCCAATACCTTGCAAGACCAAGAAAGAACCATGGTTGGTGAAATGAAAAATGACTGCCACCATGGACAAGCGGAAGAACTGAAAAGCCAAGAACCCCACCGCTTGGACAATGCAGGCCACTTGTGCATGAGCATACTGGCATACCGATGATCATTCCGAAGAGAACTGCATAAACTGCATGTGGGCAAGGGTTAGTAACGGTTAGTAACGGTGTGCCAATTCTTGGGACAGTCTACTGTCATCTACTATCTATTCAAAATATTCTGTTGCCAACATCTGCTTGAAATTGTGACCCGGCTGCATGCGGGGTTCATAAGATGGCCACTGAGGTTGGCATTGGGAGGTCGAATGGGAGATGGGTGTGTTGCCAGTCTACGAAAGTTGTGATCATGTTGCATGTTCTGTTTTGTTGGCAACATCGAACACTACCATGGCCGAAACCACCACAAGGCCGGACTTAGCCATTTTTAGTGAAAGATAGAGGAATTGTTTCCACTGTTTCTGTCATCTTCATGGCGTGGAAGAATCCAACGAATATCTCCAGTTTCGAGATGTTCAAAAACTGTGCCAACATATTCCAGTGGATTTGCAAGTGCCACAGGTCTGGGTACCCAAAAAAACCATGGTCCCTTCCCTCAGGAGAAGAATTGCATGGACTTGGCCACTTCTGAGGTTTGGTCTGCCTGGCCATGGGATATGATGGGATATGTAATTGGTGAGTAACGAATGTTGGACGATTTCGCATAGCTTTCTGGTACCAAGCCTGTGACTCAGTGAACCAACTTCAAGCGCTTCAAAAACCTCGGAGGATGATGTTGACAGGCATATGATATAGCTTTGGGATGTGTGGAATCATTGAAAGGACCAAGTGATTCATGGTACCGTGTTGTTCTTGTGCAAATTTGATTTTTGGCACTGGAAATTGCAATGAAAAACATATAATGCAGATGGCAATTTGACCCAGGTTAGAGGACCCGTTGCGATCCCGATCCATGGATGAAAATTGAAGATCCAACATGTTGTTTGTGAATTTGAGGCTTTAACCATGTTTAAGCATCTCATCTTTGGGTCGCCAACATTAACTAAACTTGGTGAACTGCAGGTATTTACCAGCTTTTGGGATATTTTTGGGTGTAAGATGGTGTAAGTACCTGATGGTGAATTGTACTGTTGACTATCCCCGATTGGGTCCTCCAGCTGCGTGCCCCATCGCCGTCTTGCAAGAAATCCGCATGCCCATCGCAGGTTCGAAAGACTTTGGAAGAAAATCCCTTTTGGAAACACGCCCTGGAGCTTGGTGTGGGGGAGAATATTCATCACTGAGAAGATAAGTTGGTAAGTTGGCAATGGAAGAACATATCCCAAGTAGGTGGATGGGTTGATGAATGTTGATGAGTTATATGGGCATTGTCACCACATTGCTAATCAGTTATATACTTATTTCATCTTATTTCAGGGAGGGATCGTTTACATCATCTTATCTCCAGAATGTCACCTCCGCAGCGGACATCTTTTGGGGGATGGGAAAATGCTCAGGGAATGTTTGGAATTAGAAATTCCATCCGGGTCAAAATGAGGTTGAAACGACCACAACTCAGGACAGTCCTATAATATATATATATGTATGCAAATCTATGGGACTCTCTATGGATTTAAATGACATGATCCACAAGAAGTATATAAGCATTGTGGAATCAACCGAGTACTGTGCCATTGTTTTTTTTCTATGGGTCATAAATCATGAATGTGACGCATCCAACATGGGTTATTGATGGTGCAATTCCAAGTCGCTATGGCGGAAGCCATGACCATGGCGCATTTAGTTCGATGACTTCGCGTTTTTAAAGATGGTGTTAATGGTGTCCATAGGATCCATGTATGGTGTATATATATATGCTAACATTGGGGGTATATTGATGGTAAATGTTACCATATATAGCATACATGGATCCTATGGGATAGTTACTCTAACATCTGGTTGATATCCCATATCCCATTGATTTCATGTAGTCATATCCCGAAAAAAGGAGGTTTGCCCGGAGAATGTGTTTTCTAAAACAAGAAACGGCCCTGGTTTTTTTCACGGACCCCCAGGAAGTCTGCGAAGGGTTGTCGCCGCAAATTATTATGAAACGAACCATGAAGCAATTCGTGTCGTACTGGTGGCGAGGGGCCACACCTAGTGTAGCGTCCATCCCTGCAAGGCACTTTGAACCGCGGATGAAACATGTGTTAAAACGGTGGGAAACATGAGTTATATTATTTTATATCATTTTGGGCGAACGTTAGGTTCTGCAGGTAATATCCTATATTAGTATATATATATAGGTATACTTCGTTATGGAGTTCGTCTTTTCTTGTGGTTTAAGAGTTCCAAGTTGGGACGCAGTTGAACAAGAACGTTATTAGGTGGCTTGTGAAACATGCACAACTCCCATGAAACGTGCACAACTCCTATGAAACGTGCAATACTCCTATGAAACGTGCAGAACTTCTATGAAAAGTGCATAACTTCTGTGAAACATGCACCTCTATAAAATCACTGCAAAGAACTTTTGTGTATTCCTAAAGCCTCATCGTTCTAAAACCCTGTAATGAACTCTTGAATGGAGTATACCCATATATATATATATGTCAATATATGTCAATATGATTAATTTGATAATTCCATAGTAATTAGTGTTTCAGTCGGCTTAACAAGATTTATTATCATTCAACAAAGGCACATTAAGTATTTAAGTATATTTAAGTACTGAGATACCATTCATTGGGTACATTAAATATGATTTTTAATAATTGTAGCATGGTATATATATTGTACTTATGTACCATGGTATCATAAATGGTATATAAATGGTATACCATTAAATGATATTAATTGGGTACATTAATTGGTACATTAACTGAAATATATACCATTAATTGGGTACATTAAATATACATTAATGGTACATTAATTGGGTACCATGGTATATTTCAGTTAAGTCATGAGTCTCCCATCGCCGCTGGCAGCTACGCAACGTTCGGCGGCTCGAATTCAGACGGCAGGCGGTGCCCCAACAGGACCGTTGGGATCCCAGTTACTAAGTGGTTTATAAGCCATATATACAAGCCACATATAAACCATATACAAGCCATATATATATATATACATATATATATACATATATATATATATACATATATATATATACATCTTGCGATATTCGATATTCCATAAATATCGGTGCATACCAAGCCACCCTCCTTAGGTAGCTGCAAACATGTGGGGCTCGTTCATTGGATTTTACACCAAAATTTCAGTACTTTTACCAATTGTTTAATGGGTACTTGGAGGGTCTAGGTATGGGTTTGTTTGAACATGTTGAGGAAAACACCCAGATTTGATGGTTAATATTGGTTAATCCTTAAAAATAGCATTCTTTCGTTCCTTTTTGACCATTCTTGGACGGCCCCCTTGTTTTCAGATGCAGCCATATCAGGAGATTTCTCAAATTTAGGTATCAAGAAGTTGTTCATTTTTTTTTAAAGGGGAAACCAATTGTCTCGGTTTAGTATTACCACAGATCATGTACCGAAGAATCTCAGTACCAGTATCTCCGTCGTGATACTTCCAGGTGAATCATCCAGGTGATATGACTCATCCTGCAGTGGGTGATACATCGGGTGATACCTGAGAGTCAAAGCCAACTGGTGCCATCAAAATGATGTCCATTCAATTCATCCTCAATTTTGTCACTTTTTGAAGATTCACTGAAGATGTTTGATGTGTTTTTGGATGTTTTCGCAGCAGACTGTACCATATAGGCGTGATGCTGATCCTGCAGGTGCCATCATTTTCCATCGATTTTTTCTTCATTAAGGCGCTGTAAAGAAAACATGGCGTTTGGTGCTTGAATTATACATCACTACAATGTGGGGCCCCCAAACGTTATAAGTTGGTTTATAAGCCCCCATGAACTGTATACTTATAAGTATCATAAACCATCTGGTTGGTGGTTTGGAACATTTTTTATTTTCCATAATATATGGGATAATCCTTCCCATTGACTAATATTTTTCAAGATGGTCAAAACCACCAACCAGCCATAGTTGTTGGAATTATAAACCAACTTCTGGATATCCTGTGTGGTTCATTTCTCCAGCGTTTATTCCATCAGAGACATCGCAGGATTTGCCTCATGAGTCAGTTGCGGAACCCAGGTGAAAGATGCAACCAGCTGGCCGTTGTTGGTTTGAAATGTGTAAAAAGACTGCAGCAACCAGCGAATTATAGGGATTGCAATGGACCATACTACTTGGTATTAGTCATGATTTTTTGCGCCGGGGCACTGGCTGGCTGATTGGGATTTCCGTCCCCAGCCCGAAAAAAAAGTGCTAAGGGGATGGCAGATTTTGATGATCTCAGTGTAAATGCCACAAAAGTGTCCAGTTTTGGGGTTTGTATAAGGATGCAGTGAATTACAGTACACGAAGAAACATGTTTTCAAAAGATGAGAATATCATCAATGAACATGGTATTGACTGAGAGTTGCCCCATTCGTTGTGTCGTCTAACAGATCTTTTTTGTTGCTTCACCATGGTTCATCCCATGGTGAGACATCAACCTCTTGGATAAACAGAACACCAGATACGCCACCACGCTTCGATTTCTTGAACAAGAATAGTACTGCACATACACACATCCCCAACCTAAATACATTAATCATGTATATATATATGCATTAATCATATTATATATATAATATATTGCATGTATAGTATACATACACACACAAAACATATTTCAAGTACTAAAATTATTGGTGGTTTTTATAGGTTTTTATGGATACTTGGAGGGTCTAGGTCTAGGTATGACCCCAAAGGGTGAAAAAAGCCAAGGCCGTTGGCGCCCGGCTTGGTCGAAGCCGCGATGACACGGCCGGTGGTGCCACGGAAGAAGAAGGCCCCGGGGGCCCCCGGTGTTAAAGGGTAGACTGGCAATAGGGAAAGCTTACCCTCTGGTAATTTGTTACATAGCTATTGAAAATGGCCATTTATAGTGGATTTACCCATTAAAAATGGTGATTTTCCATAGTTATGTTAATTTACCAGAGGGTATCCAAATGAGAAATAAACAATAAATGAAAGATGATCCAAACATAGGGAAAGACGATCCAAACGTCCAGACTGTTTTTGTTTATATGCTTCCTTATTGTTGTCTTTAGAATGTGGTAGATTGGCAATAATGAACACCTATGTAGTTATAGTTATCGTATGACCATGATAGCTGTTCATCCATAGAATCACCAATCCAAAAGCTTACGACTCATATATAATCAATAGTTTGCAGTTTGTCCATTGACTATAACAACCTAAAATAAAAAAAAACCCAGTGCGAATGGATTATCATCATTTTTCCAATGAAGATTGTACTCTTGGGATATACCAATGTTTAGAAACTTAGATGGGCGAAGGAAACACCAAAAATCAGCGTGTAAAAGAAGCAAATTCTTCTCTCTAGATACTGTAAATGAATTTGGGTATGGGTCAAATGTTGGGGGTATCAATGGACCCACAAATTTGGGTGTTTTTTTTGCATTGAAGAAGGCTGTGTTTGTGGTTGATGAGTTTGAACCATACCCACACTGCTAGAAATCATTTCAGGTGATACAATGGAAAAGAAACATAAAGTGTTTTTCCAACAGCAAACACAGATGATTCAAGTTGTCTATTAAATATATATGATTACTAAAAAAAATGGTGTCCGTTTCAGTTTGGGGACCAGCAAATGCGGCAAATGGGGAAGACATGCCAACAAAAATCCAAGATCTTCCTCAATTGACACTCTATACTAAAATACATATCATATATAATCATATACATATATACTGTATATATTATTATATGTATGTATATGTATACATATATATATATAGATATATACATATACATTATATGTGTATATATATATATATATATATATATGTATGTATGTATGATTATGTATGCATATACATACGTAACTACATATGTGGTAAACCAAATACTAAACCTTTCCCAAAAGCCACTTCTGGGTGCTGTTTTTACCATCCCCAAAACGGTAGGATGACCACAGCTTTATTGCGACTAGACCGTATTAGATCCTCAAGTATGAATGGATAATATTAATGTTTTTTTTTGTTTTGTCAATGGTTTCCATCTTGTTTTTCTATATGTTCCATTGTTCCATTCCCTGAAATGGAACGATGATGCTAACACCAAGCAGTTGTTCAGCAATCTCTGGGTTCCTATACGATCGTATACGATGCTCTCAAGGACTCCAGAAACCATCTGGGTTTGTCAGAAAAAAAAACACATGCCATTGTTTTGGGGGGATACACTGTAAATTTCATTTTTAGACAGAACCACATCTATCTATATATATATATCTTATGGGTGTTTTATATATCCCCTTAAATCCCGATTATAGTCCATACATTGGTTAATCGAATTAAATTCATTTAAATCTTATGTCTTATGGTGAAAACCCAAGTTTTTTAAGACGCCTGTCATTCTTTGAGACAATCAGCCACGCTGTCATGTGAGGAGGTCTTGAAACCCTCTGCATCTTTAACTTCAGAGGTCAGTACCAGGCGGGATGCAGCCGCACAAGCGGATGTTTTTAGATCTGCGGATGGTTTAAGATTGGTATGTTTACAATACTTTTACAACTTCTATATTTCAGATTGCATTTGGGCATTTGGAAGTACAATTTAATCAATTTAATTGGACATTGGTTTTTGGACATGTTCTTCTCTCCATGTGAAGATCTCACCTGGCATTTGAAAATGCCCACGAAACCTCAACACGTCCGAGGATTTCAAGAGCCAGCAGCATTGAAGTTGGCTACATTGGCCCAGAGGCCAACTGGAACTATAGCAACCCCAACAAGGTGAGACCAAGGGGAGTGCGTTGTAAGGGACATAAAGTGGTATATCATGTATATCAACCATCCAGTATTTCAGAAAGGACGGTGATTTTCTCAGCACTCGGATTTACGCGCAGGCATAACTGGATTGTGGATCTGGGACATATTGGTTAATGGCTTAATGGTATGTAATTTAAAGTTTCATTTTCAGCTAGAAAGGGATTATTTCACAGCGAAAACAGCAGTGTTCAAAGGGGCTAAGTATTAACGTCACCCCAAAAATGAAAAAAGTCACCTAGAACATTGATTTCTATCTTTTGGGCATGTTTCTTTGTTAGTTGATTTGGCTATGTGTGGAATTTATTTTGAAAAAAGATGAAACTGAATCCTTTGTCGAAGTTATTTTTGGATGACATAGTCCCCCATTCTTCTCAACCCTTCTAGGTAGATATAGAATGGGTACATATCAGTGTAGGATAACGATGTATAGGCCAACCCTTCTTGGCAACCAGGATAATGATGATGTATAGGGTACATACCAGTCACCGCCGGCTTGATATGTTGACATGGTCGGACGGATGGCCTTCATGCATTCAGCAGACGGTGGATGTTTGGTTCACGAGAATGTTTGGGGCAATTCTGAAGTGGGTATGGATCAATACCTATGAAAATACCATTTTTAGTGGGTTATTCACATCCATAAATCCCAGCTATGACTTGGGGTTCACTAGGCACGGTACCAGGGTGCCATGACCCATCCCCATATAGTTCATCTATGGCACAGGAAGCCTCACAAGGACGGGGATGGTAACTGGATTGGTGAGTTACCAGCTCCAAGGCTACTAAGTATACTGTGGTGAATTATCCTGCTGTAAGTTTCACATCGAACTGGATTCGTTACACCCTTTTGGGTAAATAAAAACACGACTCAGTGTTAAAAACTTACATGGTTATGAGTCATAGGCTATGAGTCAAACCCTACAGTACCATTTTTGGTCATTTTTGGGATGAACTGACCCATCGTCACATGAGATATCACGAAATGAACGCGCACTGACTGTTCATTGATGACGTTTTTTGTTGTTAGTACCACATTATACGGACATATTCATAGCCACACTTACATATGGGTAATAAATGGGTTCAAAACCATTTACTAACCATAGCTTACTATTTACTAAACCATATATTACCATACATCTATCATTATTTACAGTATATATATATATATATTGGGGTTTTGTTTTGTTTTATTATGGTGTTTTTTGTTCTGATCAATGTGCATCCACTAAAAGCACTACTACGCACTGCGCGTGTTTCCGACCTTGGCCACCCCGCTTCCGGGGGCAGAAAGCGACCGCGCCCGGACGAAGCAACGGGACCGAGAAAATTGGTCAATGGGAAACAATACAATGGCTCCTATAACAAATGGGACAGCAAAAACTGGTTGGTGGTTTCAAACATTTTTTATGACTTTCCATATATTGGGAATGTCATCATCCCAACTGACGAAGTCATATTTTTCAGAGGGGTAGGAAAAAGCACCAGCCAGAAAATGTTCCATCCAATTGACACCAGTTTCTGGTTGGTTCTTTCAATGGGATGTAATCCCCAGTGGTGTGGTGGGCTATCCCATTCCATCCCATGTCCGGTACATACCATCTCCATGAATTGGGCGGATAGCGATCTCCATGGTCAGACACAATGCGGCAAGTTTTTGGGGGTTTCCTAAAATGGGAGTACCCCTTAAATCATCCAACATTAGGCAAATTTGAATATTGAAAGCCATGGTTTTGGGGATCCCCTATTTTAAGAAACCCCCATAGTGACTCCCAGGGACCCCCCCAGCACGCAGGATACATAGCGCCTCCTCTCTCTCTCTACGAGCGTTCGCAGGAGAATGGGGAGTTGACACGTCGATGGGATGTGGCACACCCAATGCCGTGGGCAGTCGCCAAGAAAGGTTTTTGATGGGTTTATGGCATTGGTATAGTAGACATTGCCCGAAATCTATGGTTCCCTGTGTCTTCATTTTGACCCATACCATCCCATACCCATATTTCACTGAGTTGAAACCGACTCTGGTTGATTGGTTTGCAATCGGGGGGCATTAACCTATAGCAACTCTGAAAAAGATACAATGTGGGGCCCCCAAACGTTATAAGTTGGTTTATAAGCCCCCTTAAAAGTAGCATCATAAACCATAGTTGTTGGAGTTGTGTTCACCAACTTAGCTATCTAGGGGCCCCCGCATTGTAGACAAGTAAAAACCTACGAAATGAGTGGCGAATCGGAGCCAATGGCGCCAGGAGAGGCGCCCCAGCAGGCGCCGGCAGGAAGAGTTTATTGCCATGGATACGGGTAAATAAGGAGAGAGTTAGCTCATATCTCCCAATATCTCCTTATCTGATTATATATGCATATGTGTATATATATACATAATTAGATATGATATTTTGTATTTGATTATAGTAAGCCAAAAAAAAGATAGAAAAGGCATTCACCACTATAGTAGGATGTTACTTTTCTATCCTATCTATTTGGGAGTTGCGATATGTCGCTATATAGTGTGTATATATATATATGTATATATGTATAATTAAACACAGTAACCACGCGGATATGCAAACAGTGAGCTCACTGGGACTCACAAAAGATGTAGTGAGGCTAAGCCAAAAAAGAATGTGCAAATCATCTATAAATGCCAATCCAATCGCCCCCATAAATGAGGTTTTGTCTCGATAAATGGGAAAATCATCTATAAATGCCAATCCAATGCAATCATCTATAAATGATTCCCATCTATAAATGAGGTTTTAAATGGGAAAATCATCGAAGAAAAATTAAAAAAAGTCTCGCTTGCCATGTTTGGTTACCAGGGACATGATGCATGTTCCATATTTTTTGTTCGGAGTATTGCCCTAATTTTGCCACACATCTTACAGATCCTGGTCCACCGCCAAGGCTTACAACCAGGTCAGCAATCATGGTCATGCAATCCTTAAATCTTGGGTGGCTATATCGAATAATTAAATGAGTTACAACCATGGCATACCATGGCATACCATGGCATGCCATGGTTACATCACTATATCACTATGTTTGCTGGTTGACGTCTCGTTGCTTGTAGCTTATCTACCCACCATAGTCGATTGATACAAACTGGTTTTATATGGGGACTTCGAATCTCAGTCGATGGGAATTCGTGAGAATCTTCATTGACCAACCAGATGTTTTTTGGGAACCAACCCTCTGGTAAACATACAGTTTGCTATGGAAAGATCCACCATTTTCAATGGATAAATCCACTATTTCTATGGCCAGCTATTCAATAGCTATGTAACAAATTACCAGAGGGTACCCTTTTTATTTTTGCCTCCATATCTTTTGTTTCCATTTTTTGTCCTTCAAATCCCAGTCTCTTCGTGCTTCAACACCCCATCGAAATTGTGCTAATTGTGTTGTGGTTTATGCAAAGGTGTAGCACCAGTGAGTTTCACTCACTAGTCCCTACACCCAATATTTAACATCCCCCATAACCATGGTTTCGTAGAAAACTAAATCACCATGTTGGGACCATTCACCATCTTGCGGGTGTTTGATATGCACCACCCTTTTCCAGGGAACATCCAGTCTTTCCACCAGCAATTTTGGTGATGTAAAAAGAGGAGATCGCTATTTTGATCTCCCCAAGGTTGCTTAAAATCCAATCTTTTTGGGTGGTGACGCCTGAGAACTGGTGACATTGGTGGTGAAGTAACATCCCCGAGATCCCCGGTTTGGTTAGTTCAATTTGCATGGTATCTTCTTGAAAAGCACCACCGAAAATAAGGACATGCTACAGGGGAAGAAATGCCAATACAAAAGGATAGACTCCTTCAAATATAGATCGGTGTATCAACCCATTCAAGTGTAGGCCACTATAAAGCCAGCAGTTAGCCGACTTTCAACCAGCTT
>Ga0126342_10008917_pt1 | contig 17966 bp, 17 predicted proteins | sample Cyp1metagenome_FD_92528 | JGI IMG/M metagenome (GOLD analysis project Ga0126342, IMG submission 92528) | Coral microbial communities from Lord Howe Island, Old Settlement Bay, Australia - Cyphastrea 1 metagenome | ecosystem: Host-associated > Invertebrates > Cnidaria > Coral ... | reverse complement strand
TAGATTAGATAGAGTAGATAGATTAGATAGATTAGATAGATTAGATAGATTAGATAGATTAGATAGATTAGATAGATTAGATAGATTAGATAGATTAGATAGAGAGATGAGATAGGTAGATTAGATAGAGAGATGAGATAGAGAGATGAGATAGAGAGATGAGATAGGTAGATAGATAGAGAGATAGAGAGATAGAGAGATAGAGAGATAGAGAGATAGAGAGATGAGATAGATAGATTAGATAGAGAGATGAGATAGAGAGATGAGAGAGAGAGAGAGATAGATAGATAGATAGGTAGATAGATAGATAGGTAGATAGATAGATAGGTAGATAGATAGATAGATAGATCGATAGATCGATAGCTAGAAAGATAGATAGATGGATCGATAGATCGATAGATAGAAAGATTAGATAGATAGATCGATAGATAGATAAAATAGATTAGACAGACAAGATAGATTGATAGACAAGATAGATAGATAGATAGATAGAAAGATAGATAGATAGATAGGTAGGTAGATAGATAGATAGGTAGGTAGGTAGATAGATAGATAGGTAGGTAGGTAGATAGGTAGATAGGTAGATAGGTAGATAGGTAGGTAGATAGATAGATAGATAGGCAGGTAGATAGATAGATAGTTAGATAGATAGAAAGATAGATAGATAGATCGATAGATAGAAAGAGGGATAGATAGATAGATAGATAGATAGATAGGTAGGTAGATAGATAGATAGATAGTTAGATAGATAGAAAGATAGATAGATAGATAGATAGGTAGGTAGATAGATAGATTAGGTTAGATTAGATTAGATTAGGTTAGATTAGATTAGATTAAGACAGATAGATAGATAGATAGATAGATGGATAGATAGGTAGATAGATCGATCGATAGAAGGATCGATAGATAGATAGATCGATAGATAGATAGATCGATAGATCGATAGATAGATACGTAGATACGTAGATACGTAGATACGTAGATAGATCGGTAGGCAGGTAGGTAGATAGTCAGAGAAAGCGAGAAAGAAAGAGAGAAAGAGAGGAGACCTCAACCACCTGTCGGTCCATCAGTGGCTTCGCTCTGCCATCCGTGATTCACAACAGCCAACCTCTCCTATAGGTTCCCTGTTTTGGAAACTTCCGCCACCGCCTTGCGCGGTACTACTGGTATAATAATATACTATAATCTACTATAAAGTATATATCATACCAGTAGTACCGCACAAGGCGGTGGCGGAAGTTTCAAAGATAGGAACTATAGGAGAGGTGAGTTCTTGTGATGCGTGGATGGCAGTGCGAATCCACTGATGGACCGAAACGTGGTTGGAGTTGCGCATTTTGGAATGATTGCAGTGATCACCTCACAAACAATGGTGACTGTAGTGTGGCGCGGCATGGTGTAGTTCGTAGTTTTAGTTGTAGTTGTAGTGTAGTGGTAGTTGTAGTTGTAGTGGTAGTAGCTGTAGTTGTAGCTGTCGTGTTGTTCCGTGTAGTTGTAGTTGCACTGGCACTTGCACTTGTAGTTGCAGCTGTGGTTGTAGTGTCGAGTAGTGTAGTTTAGTGGTAGTTATAGTTGTGGTTGTCGTTGTAGCTGTAGTTGTAGTATAGTTGTATAGTTGTCGTTGTAGTTGCACTTGCGGTTGTAGCCGTGGTGGTAATGGTAGCTGTAGTTGTAGCTGTAGTGTAGTTGAAATTGAAATGAAGTTGTAGTTGTAGCTGCGGTGGTAGTGGTAGTTGTAGCTGTAGTGTAGTTGAAGTGGAGGTTAGAGTTGAGGGTAGAAGTTGTAGTTGAAGTTGTAGTGGTAGTTGTAGTTGTATCTGTCTATCTATTAATCTATCTATCTATCCAGCTTGAAAACGAAGCAACTCTGCGAGACCCCTCAATGTTCGAAGTTGACAACGTCAAAAACGAAGAAATTCTGCTAGTCTTCCGCAATTTTCCAACTTGACAACGTCAAAAACGAAGCAATTCTGCGAGACTTCCTCAGTTTTCAAAGGTGACAACATCAAAAACTAAACAATTCTGCGAATTGAACTTCAAATATGGAAAGTTGAGTGCAGAGCTGACGGCCTCGTACCAATGCAATTTGCGATGTTTCCACTCCATCTGTGTAAAGTGTTGCGCCTGCCACGCAAAAGTGATGCCAGGTCATAGGAAGTGCTGCACCTGTCACGCAAAATCATCTTATCAAACCTGAAGATCTGATGCTCCACAATGTAACTTGTCTCAGGAAATCAGCGCGCTGACCTCCTAACATCTCTGATGAACATGTCTCTTGTACCGTGCCTGCAACGCGACATGCATCATTCCAGATCCTCTTCAAATGTCCCACGCCTGCCATCGTTTTTGGAAATGCTAGAAAACCCCCACGTTCTGCTCACTTTTGGCAAGGTGCGGAATCCCTTGCGTCTGCCACGCAAAACCACATCTGAACCTTCAAAAGTGGTCCAAGCATGCGGTGCTCTTAACATTTTGACTTGGAAATGTGCTTCGCGCCACAGCGGGGTACACTTTTTCGAGATCTCAACTTCCAAAAGTGGTCCGAGAATGGTGTGCTTTGTAAATTTTGACTTGGAAATGTGCTTCGCGCCAACACCGTGCACTTTTTCGACATCTCAACTTCCAAAAATGGTCCGAACCTGGTGTGCTTTGTACATTTTGACTTGGAAACGTGCTTCGCGTCACAACGGCGCACACTTTTTCGACTTCGTAACTTCCAGAAGAGGTCCGAAGCTGACTTTTTCATCTCTCATCTGGCCAGATGGCTCCGCACCCACCGCTTTACAAATCATTGGGAAACACAGTGATTCCCGGCTTTTCTACCTTTTCGCGCGCCTGCATCTTGTTTCTTCTGACTCTTTCTCTTCTCTGATCTTCTCTCTTCTTCCCTTCTCTGACTCTTCCTGCTTTTCCATCTGTCCATATTGTCGGAAGTTTCACTTCTAAACTTCCTTCGGTCAGACTAAATTTTCATCACTCTCCATCTATATCCGCTACCACAGCACCATTTAGTACTGAAAAACAATAAAAACAGTCGGAAAAAACAGTCGGAAAACCGTACGACATCAGAAAAACTCCACGGTCGCGGACTTCTTCGGGAGGCAGATCCTGGTGGAGCGGCGGCAGTTGGCACTTCAGAGCCTGCCAGACTCGAGACAGTTGAAACTTCATCAAACTGTAAACTCTACAATCAAACTGCAAACCTCCGCATCCTTCAATCATGCTCAATATTGTTCAATCTGTACCTGTCTCAATCTGGAACTGATGGTTGCTGAAATCTGCTGAAGGGTTTTGGTTTCACTTCTGATCCAGAAACCGCCACGCTTCGTGTTGTCCTCCACTGCGAAACGGCAGGAGCGCAGCGCTGTGTGGATTCCTTGGCGCTGGGTCAAGGCGGTCAAGGGCAACGGAAAGGACCCCGTAATGGCCCCATCTGTTGGACCATCCGTTGGAACCACCGTTTGGTCAAGTCGCGACATCAACCGTTCCATGTACTCGGCACGTGCCGCACTGGCCCCAGGAACTGCCTCAACTGAAATCATCCGAAGCTGGAGCTGAGATTCGAGAAATCAACGGAAAATTGATTTTTAAAAAAAACATACACAAAACAGGTGCAAAAAAAATGTGCATAAAACTAAAACATCATTTTTTAAAATCACTCTATCCGTTGAGAAACTCCATCTGAAGCATCGCCCCGCCTCGTGAGCCATCTGTCCAGAGATGCTCGGCATATTGACAGGCGCCCTGGAGGCTCTGAACAAATTAGCGCCGTTTAGACATCAAAAATCACACCATCCACGTCATCCACTGATGACGCCCCAGAATTCCACCATCACCAGCGCATGAAAAAATAAAAAATGAAGTGTTTCCATGTGTTTCCTCCTGTTTCCTCCCCAACCAGTGCCTAGGTCGTGGGCCTGGGCAACTGCGTGGCTGGCACATCTTAATTAATATCTGACATGCCACAATACGCCAACGTCTTAACATCCTTTAACACCCGAACTATGTATCAGCCACTGTCCTCGGCACACGAAATTTGCCAAGTAACCCATGTAGCTGCCTTGATATCTTTGCCGTTGTTGTCGACGAGCTCGCATAGCCTGGAGACTTGTGGAGACGAGCTAGAAAGTCACATTCGTAGGAGTTCACATGACATCACAGACATCACAGGACGTCGTAACTCGTCGTGGCCGTAAAAATAAGAGCGAAAATCAGCGAAATCACAACAGCACCAGCGGCATCGGCGGCACCTCAAGCTGATTCCACACGTGGGGCAGCTCATGCGCCACCACTTCGAGCAAGTCACACTGCTCCCCTCCGGCTTCAATTCATTGCTGTCGCGCTGTTGATTCAAACAAGTTTCCTTCCTTCCTTCCTTCCTTCCTTGTTTGCTTGCTTGCTTGCTTGCTTCCTTCCTTGATTGCTTGCTTGCTTGCTTCCTTCCTTCCTTGATTGCTTGCTTGCTTGCTTCCTTCCTTCCTTGCTTGCTTGCTTGCTTCCTTCCTTGCTTCCTTCCTTCCTTCCTTCCCTCCCTTCCTTCCTTCCTTCCCTCCCCTGCCTTCCTTCTTGCCTTCCTGCCTTCCTGCCTTCCTTCCTTCCTGCCTGCCCCTTCCTTCCCTTCCCTTCTCTTCCCTTTCCCTTCCCTTCCCTTCCCTTTCCTTGCCTTCCCTTCCCTTTCCTTCCTTTCCTTTCCTTTTCTTTCCGTCCTTCGTTCAACATATATTAACATTCTCCTCAAAACTGATCGGTTTCTTCCACCCGTTTGGTTTGCTCAAAGAAAGCAGAGCGTCTTTCAGCACAACCCAAAACTCAAAATCCTGCTTGTACCAATGAATCATGGGCATCATGAATGAGACATGAGAACGTAAATGCGTCATATTTAGGCACCACTGTCCTCACCAATGCCGGGTTGACATCACGCGATCCATCTTTGTCCCCTTCCAATCTGCTACTGCCTCTGTTGAAGACCAAGGGGGCATCGGTGGCGTAGAGAATTCCTCACGGTCGCCCAGGTGACCCCAAGCTTCCAGTATGGAGAGGTTAATGATCTAAGTGAGATTAAATTAATGATGAAATGATCTTAAATTTAAATGAATCCAAATGAATCTAAATGGTATATAGATGGAACTTTGAAGAACGCAACTTGTAACATCTTGCAATTCTTCACCCAGCGAAGTCGTGCCTGCGCCCCGTTTTGCCACAGTGTCTTCTAGGTTGGGTCCTGCAACGGGCTGTGGAAGCAATGCAAAAGCTTTGCTTTGCGAAAGGATGCCCAAGGTGAAATCAATTGGAATCCCTGCGAACTCTGGGCTGTGGCACCTCGACCTTGAAGAGTGGCAGGACCAATATATCGGACATCAAAACTCATCCTCAGCTGCTGAGCACAGATCTTGTACAGGAATTTAAACCTTCTTTGGGACGAAGATAGAAACTGAACCGAACACTTCAATTGCAAGAAGTACAAACATGCCCTTGCAGTACGACACATTGTATCTCTGCAATATTTACGCCTTCCTACTTATCTATCAATAGGTCCCCCTGTTTTGCTTGATTGTGTTCCATGGCTGTCAAATATGTTCTGTCCATTCTTTTCATTCTGACTACCTGTCAAAGTTGCAAGCTAGATCCTCTTTTTTCTTTCAAACCTTCTTGGGTGTGTTCGATCCTATGGTGGAATCCCATGATTGCATCTATACCGTTTGATGTTTCATGTTTCTACTTCCATTCACGTCAATTCGGTCTTACTTCGTCTTGTCCATACAGCGTACGTTTTTTATCTGGTCAATATAACACTTTGTCTGTTCCATCCATCTGTCGTCCTGTATGCTTCCCCACATATATGCATCGCCTTTATTCATCTCGTCTATGCATCTATGCATCTATGCGGACACTTTGCAAGTTGTGGCCGTAGCATGTCATCTCTCAATGTTGCACTGAACCAAATGATGGGGGATGATATGATGTGACCTGACATGGTATGAAAAAAACACTTGATGTCAAATCATATGACATTGCGAATTTATACCATACAGCACTACAACATAAGTATTTGGGAAAGTTCCAGAATCTGCCAAGTTGCAGGAGCTCTGGTGACCGGTGCAGTGCATCAAAGAATTCCACACAGGATGCGTGATCTTCAAAGTTGATGAACCTGACAGTACAGCCCTGATGAGGTGTGACACAATTGCAGGCGAAGGAGCTGTGACACAAGATTTCAGGACCATTATTCGGATTGATTAGAATTGATGATTGATAAGATACACTACAAAGATATAAAGCAAATAAGCCAAACATTGAATGCAAGTTCTCACCAAATTCTTCTGACTTCCGGCACTGAAGGACTCTGAAATATTATGAAATATCATTGTTTTCCGCGGGCCGGCGAAAAGCGTCGTTCTACCTCCTACCCCATGCATCACACAACAGCCATCAATCCTAGAACACCCCACGCTCAGCAAACATGAGCCGGTGCCAGCCAAAAGACGCCAATCCAATGTTGCAAGCTTTCCGCATTGCCCACGGCAAATAGACGAAATCATATTTTGGCCGTTCCAAATGCCTGGGGCCATCTGGGGCCACTTTAACCCTGTTCGTGACTATGTCCCACAACACAATTTCAAAGCACTGTCTTCACTGGGGCATGCGCTGGGAGGCTTGGTATAAGAGCATCAGCAGTCCCTCTCTAGTCACCTGCCGATTCAAGCCCCGCATCGTCACCGCAGTGACGCTAGGATCATCAGGTACTTGAAGTGTCGCCCCTGCTACCTCAGGCACTGAATGTGCTTAAGAGATGATGTTGACATAATTGCCTCCAATGAGGGGTGAGGGGTGCACTTACAAATCCTGGATTGGGGCCGCTCACCACATGGGCCGGGCCTGACTTCCACTATGTCCCTCCGGTCCCGTTTGTTTATCTCTTTCGCAAGGTAGAACTTAGGTTTCTTGGCGAGAGATCTGATCTGGATCCGGGGAATTGAGATCCTGTCCATGAATTTACTTGAGCTAACCTAAACACCTTGTTAGTCACATGGTTTCTGAACATGATATTTTTCAAACTTCAGTTGTTGCCATTGAGGACTAGCGTTTATCGTTTTTATGTCAGTTTTCTCTGTGAAACCGCGGTGGCCAGCTAAGAGGGGCAAACAACCTAGGCGAATCGATATCTTTATATACATTATACATACATTGACGTATGCATGCTACACGATGTTATTATAGAGGTTACCAGTAGTACTGTTCAAGGCGGCCGGAAGTTTCAAAGATAGGAAAACTATAGAAGAGGTGTTGTTGCGATGTATGGACGGCAGAGCGAACCAACTGATGGACCGACAGGTGGCTGAGGCTCTGAGCCTCTCGCTCTCTCTATTTCCCTCTCTCTCTCCATCTATCTCTATCTCCCTCTCCCTCTCTATTCTTCGATCTACTTGTCTATTTACCTAACTATCTATCTATCTGCCTGCCCGTCTATCCAAGCACTAGCTATCTCTCTCTCTATCTTTCTCTCTCTATCTTTCTCTCTACCTACCTACCTACCTACCTACCTATCTATCTATCTATCTATCTAAATATCTATCTAATTTTCTTTCTTTCTTTCTTGCTTTCTTTCTTTATTTATTTTATTTATTTTCTTTCTTTTCTTTCTTTTCTTTCTATTCTTTCTTTTCTTTCTATTCTTTCTTTTCTTTCTTTTCTTTATTTTCTTTCTTTTCTGTCTTTTCTGTCTTTTCTTTCTTTTCTTTCTTTTCTTTCTTTTCTTTATTTTCTTTCTTTTCTTTCTTTTCTTTCTTTTCTTTCTTTTCTTTCTTTTCTTTCTTTTCTTTCTTTTCTTTCTTTTCTTTCTTTTCTTTCTTTTCTTTCTTTTCTTTTCTTTCTTTTCTTTATTTCTTTCTTGTCTTTCTTTTCTTTTCTTTCTATCTTTCTTCTTCCTTTCTTTCTATCTTTCCATCTATTGTCACCGGCAGAATTGTGGGAAAAAAATCTCACTTAGACAGGCGTCGCCTGTCTCCGTTTCGTTCCATAGTTTGGTCTTCCTCGTAAGGGTTCGAAATTTCCGGGTGTGATCCGACCCTTTTTTTCCATAATTCTTGGAGGGCCGGTTGGAGCAAATTAACCCGACTTTTTTATAATTCATGTTTGGGGGTGGGCCTGTTGGCCATGTCATGGATCGACATGTCCACATTTTGTGTTGTCTTCGGAAGGTGCCGTAAACAGTGATAAAATGACGGCTAGGTCACCATTTTTTGAAAAATAATGCCAAACACAGTGAAGCCGATTTGCAAAGACTGCTAAGCGACAATTTGAAAATGCTGAAACAGGCTAGGCACTTGCTAAAAATACATGGTAGAATTCTGAATAGGTTGGACAATTGCTTGAAACCAATGGCAACCAATGGTAGAATAATGAAATGTATTTTGGGACACCTGATCAACAAGTGTGTGCGTGTGGAATATCTGAACAGAGGAAAAACTTCTGTTTCAATTTGGTTTTGTCATTCGTAGAAGCAGGGGCGCAATCTCATGTTTGCAGCTGATTTCCCAACGAAGAGGGCTGCAATCATGACTGATATGACTCTGGGACGCTGGAGTCACGTCCTGCGATTTCATTCTTAGTTTGTAGAACTTTCTTTATTTACTGGATACGGACAGATATTTATATGTTGTTTTTTGCAATCACTGCCTGCGTATGGCGACCGGATAAGCCCAGAACCGGACAGAAGATCCTTTACGACTATTTTGCACGGTTTCCACAATCTGTTTACTGGGATATTTCATCAAGATTCTGGTCGTGATCTTAATTTTCGATTCTTATTCCATGCTGGGGTCTACTTGAACCAGTTTCTGATCGTGATCGACTTTATCGGAATTCCTTCACATTAATTGCATACCGCATCGGGGAGTTCTACCTTAGGTCCCTTTGTCTTGTCTAATTGCACGTTATGGGATTCAGTTCCCGACGGATCACTCACATGATCCAGTTCTTTCTAGTGTGTGTGGGCGCTGTGCGCGTGTACTTTTCTTGACCAATCCTGGACAACAATGTCCAGAAAAAGAAATTTTTGAGGGGAAAAAAAGGCCCTAAAATTAAAGGACCGGACAACCCCACATGTCAACTTCTTCCAATAAGTCGCAAAAGAAAGGTGAAGACGGCACGGGCAGGAAAGAGACAGGAGATGGTGGAAGGCAGGTTGTGTGAAGCCAAAGCGCGCCACCAGAGCCAGCCCAGTGCCATAAGTGCCACGCATGCCACACTAAGTGAAGGTCGATGTCTCCAAGTGCCACGCCTACCACACAGAATGCACGTCGATGCGTCCAAATGCCACGCTTGCCACACAAACAACCGCGGCTAGAGCAGAACTGCAGCTGTGACAATAATGTAGCGTCTACGAGATTTTGGCTTCGGATTTGTTTGCACCTTAAGATTCTGATTCTGGACCTGTCTGCACCTTGAAGATCCTGAGATTCTGATTGTGGACCTGCCGGTACCGTAAAGATTTCTTCTGCCCCTGTGGCTTTGTCCAGTGTGTCCCGGCGATTCCCTCGTTGCCTGTCGTCATGATGGGTGATTGCGCCCCGACCCACTATTGACCGGAAAGATTTCTTTGATGATATGGTACCTTGAGGTTGACTGTAAAGATTCTATCCTGAAAGGTTGGCTGTAAAGATCCTTTCTTCAAGCTTGACCGTAAAGATTCTTCCAACCTGTGCAAGCAAGCGACTCGCCCACGTGTATACCTATAGTCTGCCCCAGTCAAGCTGGACCCAATACTCAGTGGCATGATGATGTAGTTCTGATCTCGTATAAAGTTGGTTGCGCTTGATGTTGCTCAACGCGAAATCTTGTTCAGCGACGCACGGCAGGGTGTGTAAATGATGTTTTGTTCTTGCTATTTTTTAGTAAGAACAAAGCAGCTGGCACGATGCTTTTTGGCAGCTGCTTTTTGCTTGCTGGGGTGGGGCTCCGGGTGCTGCTCTGAACAATGTACCAACCACAAGCTTCTTCCCGTCCATGGAAACGACACGGGTTGACAACGTGGATAGCAACACCGCGTACTACATACCAGGGATGGGACAAGGCTTACACAAGTTGCTCCAATCCTCCACTTTCTGCTTCCTCTGATTTTTGCGCATAGGATTCCATCTTTTGCGGTTTGCAATTTTCTGTGCGCTTACACCCAGGTTCAAGTGTTGGATCTGTGCAGCAAATGGCACAATGCACCTTCTCTCAGTAAGGACAGCATGTCTTGACATGTATCACACAGACTCATACATTAGGGTTTGGGACACTTCCCATCAAACAAGAAACCTCTGTAATTTGAAAACATTTTCATGTTACGTTTGAATTCCTGACATACCATGATGTTGAATCCGGAACGCTCTGGCCCCGGAATCCCTTTGCAGATGGGGATTTCTGCGCCACACCAGATGACAATTCCCCAGATGCCGTCTATGATGGGCAACATGCTGCCCAGCGGCTGGCCAAACATGCCGCAACACTTGAGGCCAGGTTGGAGGTACGAAAGCTAGCAGGGCTGGGGTAGAGTGGCAATCGTAAAGGTATTAACCATTTTAATTCATTTTACCACGATATAACTCCAGCTTTGCTCTTTGAAGTGTGACTCGTGACCACATGCACTATTTGTTTGCGTGCGTGCTGGATATTTGAATTGCCCAAAGCCCTCGTGGCTTCCGTGTGTGTGTGTGCGACCCAGTATTGCGAACTGGTTTTGCCGAAACAACAGGAACACCCTTGCACAGGCATGTCAAACACAACCAACCCACCGACTAAAAAATCTCAACAAGCAGGGGGCACGGCGCCCGATTTCTTAGCCGTGCCAATGAAGCTACAGAAATCGGGTGGATGAGATGCTGGACGCAGCATCTTGTACCTGCTGCGGTGCATCTGGATGCCTGAGCGCATAGCTGATGGCCGCTCAAACAAAAAAAATCCACAAAACAACAGATTTTCCCACAAAGCTTCAGAGTCCGACCACCCTATAGAGCAGAACCACAGTTGTCTACGAGATTTGGGTTTCGGACCTGCAGATCCTGAGATTCTGATTGTGGACCTGCCGGTACTATAAAGATTTCTTCTGCCCTTGTGGCTTTGTCCAGTGTAAAAGCTTGCTGCTTGTAAAAGCTGCTGTGTGTAAGTGTTGTGTGTAAAGGCTTATATGGTTTGTTTGTATAAAAGCTTGCTGTGAGTAAAAGCTTCTCTGTGAAAAAGTTTCGCTGTGTAAAAACTTGCTGTGTGTAAAAGCTTCTTTCTGTAAAAACTTGCCCTGTGTAAATGCTTCTTTGTGTAAAAGCTTCTCTGTGCAAAAGTTCTGTGTGCAAAAGCTTCTCATGTGCAGAGGCTTTCTGCGTGTAAAAGCTTTTCTGTAAACCCATCCGTGTCTCAAGCTTCTGCGTGCAAAAGCTTTCTGTGCGCAACGCCTATTGTGTGCAAGGTCTTTTCTCTGAAAGCAAAAGCTTTCTGATGTACAGAAGAGCCGAGATGAGTTAAGAAGAGCTTCGATGAGATGAGAAAGGTTGAGCTGTGCTCAGGTGAGATGGAAATAGATGAGAAGAACTATTAGGTGACACATGAGAAGAGATGACATGAGATGAGAAGATCTGAGATGAGCTGAGATGAGGCGAGAAAAGCTCAGATCAAATGAGATGAGATGAAGTGTGAAGTGTGAAGAGTGGAGAGCGAAGCGTGGAGTTTCAAGTGAACAGTGAAGCACTTTCGCAAAAAGCACGCACGCACGGGTCTCGCTGGCGCACGGCGCATGCAAGTTCTATAGATTAAAAAAGGTCTTATAGTATAACCCTAAGGCAACTTCCACCCCGCCTCGAGCGCATACTACTGGAAATATATATATATGTATGTATGTGTGTATGTATGTTTGTATGTTTGTATGTTTGTATGTATGTATGTATGTATGTATGTAAATTACGATATTTCAGTAACCTGAATTAAAGCCATTTGGGATGGTTTCCTTATAAACCATGGTTCCAGTGAGGTTGCAGTGAGGTGGTTTTAATTTACCCAGATGTATGTATGTATGTATGTGTGTATGCATGCAAGCATGCATGTATGCATGCATGCATGTATGTATGCATGCATGTAAATGGGTACCTATAAATGAATGTATGTACACGCTGCATGTGTGTGTGTAAAAAAATATGTTGTAGACATGCTGCTGCATGCTGTTGCATTGAAGAGCCCGAGAGGTCCCAATTTCTTTTCAAGTATCCCAGATATCCGGCATGCGAATTACTTTCTTGAATTCTGCTTGCAAGCCAGCTGCTCTTGCATCGGCGTCCATGCCCCCAAAACTCATGGCAGAGAGTCATCAAATTGCCCGCCTGAATATCCTAACTATTCACTGAACCCGATGGTGGCGATGGGACGCGGTGAGATTCCAGCGTGCTGAATATGCTGAAGTAGTTGGAGTCGACAGAGTCAAGGCTTTCTCATGTAGTTTTTGCGATGGGTTTGCAACCAATGAAATGTTCCCTTATTTCAAGACCTACAATGGCACGCGGACCCTAGGCACCACCCCTCGTCAGAAGGGGATATCCTGCCTGGCCTTGAGCCCAATAATCATAGAGAAGGATCAAAAACAGTCAGTGATCAACATTGCAAACGCTGTGTATAGTGTGTAAAGTTATTGAATGTTACTGATATGTTTTCGATCTAATTGATCATCTCTGAATATCTCTGCACATTTGACCTTTGGCTTCACTGGCCAATTTGGTCATTTGACTTCAAGCCGCTGGTACTGACATGGCTGTGTTCCTCCCAGAAACCCCAACAGTGGCAGCTTGGCCCGGTGGAGCAGAAGGAGCAGAAAGCAATCGCTGTATCCTTAGACGACCCATGGCTGTTCTGGACCATTCAACATGCGAAAATGCTTCGTTCATGCTCCTTCACTGAACTAAGAAATCGGGTTCTGAGCCACCAAATTGTCAATGGACAGGAAATTGGAATTCCAAAAGCTTCTGAGGCTGGAATGCCGAAGCATTCCTCATGGTTGTAGAGACACCTTCCTCCTGCCAATCTCTCTGAGATGTGTTGCCTTCTTGCATCAAACAAACCTACTTTTCGATACCTTTTATATCCTTTTTCCAGCTGGTTCTTTGGTATTCCTGAAGACGTCATAGATTCATATAAATTCAGATTCCTAGACGGCACGGTGCCCTTAATGACTAAGGCACTGGATCCGCAAATGCAAAGGGCAAATCCCGTCTTCCAGGATCTCACCTGTGGGAAATGCTTGGCCATTTGGCTTGCAGGGCTTGCGGGGCTTGGAGGGCTTGCGGGGCTTACGGGTCTTGCGGCTCAGGTGCTTTCGTTGTTGGGGTAAGAAATTGGTAAGATATGCTAAGGCCTGGTAAGATAACACGCTGAATCCAGGAATTTGCCAACACCCAAGGCCCACAGATTTGCTTTCTTGCAAATGCACTTCTGTTAGAAGTCTTTTTGAAACAGCTTAGGCCTTGGGGAAACCCTTGAATCTAACAGAATCTAGCAAAATCCTGGTCCATTTGTTTGGGTTTCATTCTTGTCCATCCTCAAAAAAACATTAAGCACCACTACATAGACACCCCAAAGGATAGATCCGCTACTAAATCATTGTTGAAGGTCCAATGAGGCAACAAGCCACAGAGTTTGAAACAATAATGAGAAATATCTGGAAAAATACAGTAATTTGGAAGCGCTGGTTAAAAATAGGCGGAGTCCTGTTTAGGCATTGCCTTTTAATGGAAATTGCTGTTGAATGCGCGCTGGAGGCTTGCCCCATTTTTTGTGTTTGTTGTTGGTTTTATTTAGGTTCGGTTGGGGTTCCGCTGGTGCTGGCTCATTTTTTGGATGTTTTTTCTTTTTTGTGTTTTTTGATTTTGTCAGGTTCATCTGGGATTATATTAGCTTTGTTTCGATTCTATTAGGCTGTACTTAGCAAAATGTATTGGAATTAAATTACGTAGATTGCTCTTAGAACATGTGTGGGATTTTGCTAGATTGCTATGGGAAATTGGATTTGGTTGCTTGGGGTTGCCTTGGTATTTTGGCCTTATTTGTTTGTGACCGGCATTTGAGCTGCGCTCCTGGCCACTGAGGGGCTTTGGGTTTAATTTCTTTTCAAACAATTTCCTTTTGGGGCCACGATTCACATGGTTTCTGCGGGGTGTTCATTTGTTTTCCTTGGGGGTCCAGTGGGGTTCTTGGGGAAATTCAAGGAACCAGCCTCACTTGCGCCCATCAAGACGACTCACTTGCGCCCAGATTCATGTATACCTATCTTCATGTACAAAAAGGTCGGGACTTGGTGACTTGGGTTTAGGGGCGGACTTGGGGACAAGGAGACATGGTGTAGGTATCAAAGAGTACATAAACAACCTTTTAGGCTGGGACTTGGGGACTTGGGTTTAGGCAGGACTTGGGGTCAAGGAGACAGGGTGTAGGTATCAAAGTGTACATAAACAACCTTTTAGGTTGGGACTTGGGGACTTGGGTTTAGGGGGGCTGGGGGACAAGGAGACAGGGTGTAGGTATCAAAGTGTACATAAACAACCTTTTAGGTTGGGACTTGGGGACTTGGGTTTACGCGGGGCTGGGGGACAAGGAGACAGGGTGTAGGTATCAAAGTGTACATAAACGGGGGGGACTTGGGGACAAGGAGACAGGGTGTAGGTATCAAAGTGTACATAAACAACCTTTTAGGCTGGGACTTGGGGACTTGGGTTTAGGGGGGACCTTGTCTAAGTTCTTGAGACGGAAAAAAAACATGTGTGCACTAAGCCATGAAAATATGTGTTCACTTGCTCTTCAACACGCTAGTTACTTCCTTAGCTGCTGTTTACCTTGGCCATGCCACGTAAAGTCACTGAAAGGGGCTGCACGGGCACAAGCGAGACAAATCGACGGGCACAAGCGAGGCCGTTTCCGAAATTCAATGGGAACCCATGTGGAATTTCCCAGCATTCTTTGTGGGAACTTTACTGACCCAAGAAAATCTAAAAGCTTTTAACAAGGAGTATGCTTACCTAATCCTATGAACTATCACGAATGTCACCAATGTGATGGATGCCACAAAGCCACGAATGTCACGAATCGAGTTTCTAGAGCCATCGTCGATTGCGCTGCGTCACAACCATTTTGCCAAAGCCAAGGAGCTTAGCAAACGGCGTGGTACGACCACAGTGTCGGAGCCAAAATCCATCTCAGCACGCTGGGTCCAAGTGCAACAAAGAGCTAAGACGAAGAAAAGGAAGAAGTGCAGAGAGAAGCATACTATATGACTATATGATCTAAGTACTACTGTACTGTAAGTATACAAAGTTTTACCTAGAGACGCAAATAGATTGAAGTTCACAAACACAAGATCACTCGATCACTCACTCAAGCCGTTTTCCTTAGGCCGGGCCCGCCGCAGGAATCCTATGGAACCGTGTTTCGATTTGATTGGAGCATTGGAATGACTTGACTTCACACCGTTTCAAGATGCTGAAGGCTTCAGGCCCAGGAAGTCTAGGTTCCGCACCGTGAAACAAAGCGTGCTTCACGAAGAGTGCTTCACAAAGCGTGCTACGTGACGGCGTCGTGCAATGTTGCTTGTGTGAAATTCTGATGCAGTGTGATGTGCAAGAGGCGAACTGAAAACCAAAAACAAAAATCGCCTGTTGGGTGCCACAATCACTAATGCAGTGGTTGACTCGGTTGACTTGTGAACCTCGCCCGCAATATCGTGCAAATGTGGTTGCCCATGCAAATCAATGGCTCTACTCTTCTTTGAGCGCATCGAGGCCGGACATCGTTGTACGTTTAAAGCCTTTAAGAGACCCTACTGACCTCACACTGATTTCCAAAGACGCTTGGAGGATTTTGGGATGATTTGACAACAATGCTAATTTGCCCGCGTGCAATCAGCAAAGATGAGCACGCACCACTCTTTGGAGTTGGTTGGGCTGCAATGGCGAGGCAAATAAAATTTCACAGCACGGAAACGCAAAGGGAAAAACATTGAAAGTCTTTGAAGGACATTCGCCAAGGCCAGGTCTTCGACATCTGGTACCCACCTTCCCATGGCCATATGCACCATTTGCAGGGAACAGTAACAGAGTGTCAAAGCAGGTCAACACGGTTAAAGAAGGTCAACGAGAAAAGAAAACCATCGATACAGTGCTGCTGCAGCGTTCTCGGTTGCGGCGCTCTGGCTGCACAATTGCGAATGGACGAGCGCAAAGCTTATGCTTTGCAGCAAGATTGGGTTTGGACGATGCGCCATGGATGGGTTAGGCCATGCGTAGTTTTCATACCAGAAGTGGACTTTGACGCCTTTTGATCCAATGCGTCCCTTTGGGTCTGCGGCTGCCGGCGCCTAGGCAGTTGCATCCCGAAAAGCTTGTTGAACAAGCCGGATCGAAGCTCGCAATGGCACTGAAAATTTCATCGGTTTTTCCTGTAAACAAGGGCTTGCCTGACCATAGTTCAAAAAGAACGCACCCAAGCGCCCACCAATCCACGGCTGCGTTATAGCAAGCGCCCCATACCATTTCAGGAGCACGGTACTGTGGAGTTCCGGCACAAGTCCGTGCTTGGCCGCCGCCAATCTTCGCAGCGCCGAGCTGCCAGTTTGCAGTGGCCCTGCGCGTCTAACAAAAAGTTTGGTGGCTTGATGTCCCTGTGCGTGACCCGGCGTTCATGGATGAAAGCAACAGCTTCTGCAACACAAGCAGCATGGAATTTGATATCTTTTTCGTTGCCCCACGTCCCAAGGGCCAGCGCTTCGCGCTCAATGCGCAAAGCCTTTTCCATGTTGCGGCTTTGCAGCAGGCGGTGCGGAATGCTTTTCAAAGCAAAACATGCAGCACCTTCTTTGTGCAATGCCACCCGGCCAAACGAGCCATGCCCCAGCACTGTACCATGTTGGAGGTTGGGCCTCCTCCACAGCATTGTTTGCAAACGCCTGGGTCTTCACCACAAGAACAGCGCCCACAACAAGGCTTGTAGCCCCCACTACTGGCAGCCAGAACGGCATGGTAACTGTGGCAGCAGCGGCTACTGTTGCACTGTGGTGGAAGCAGATGCTGTGGCTGCCGCTGTCAGGCCAGACATTCCAGACATCAGCCCGAAGCTGGACATGCCAACGCTAATGGGGTCCATGGCTGTTGACAATTTGAAGTCTGGATTCCTGTCAGTGCGAAACGGACCCCTATTGCCGACCCCTATTCAGCTGAATAACTTGTTGCATGTGAATCTGTGATCTGGAAACTGTACAATTTAATCTTTGCTTGTGTCCCAAGAGTGAGTATTTGGATTACTTTTTTGTGTGTGTGAAACATCTCAATAGATGTAAAACTCGTACCCTGATATATCTTAGTTGCAGGGGAGTGGTGGGCATTCTTGGAGTCACCACTCAACGAAGACACTCCAAGTTTGCTGCGATATGCAATCTGGACGCAGATTGCACGTACCTGCACTCGTTATAGCAACTGGCTAAGCTCAAAACCGGCAAGACGATTTGTTTTTCCACTTCATGTCTGCACTGTTGGCGCAATCTGAGTTTCAACGAGGATCACATCTGGATACTTTTGATGTTAAGCTTGTGGATGGAGGAGGGTGACAAGTTTGGACTTCATTCTTCATTGCTGGCGCAACTCAAGACTGTGGTTTTGGAGCTTCATGTCGGTGTATTTATTTCCTCTTGGATACAACGATTGTGGCCTTCTACCTTCCACCTCTGGAGTTCCGAACTCTCTTTCCTGGCAAGTGTAATGAAAGTGTTTTGTGCACGCCCGATGCATTCCACATCGCAATTCAATAAGACAGTTCTGAGCAAGCGTGTGTGTGTGTACCGTTATAACAAACGGTTCAGTTCTGTATACGCGCATGTATAATTCTTATGAAGCAGGGGGACCATCCATGTGCTGTGTGCGATGGTCCAACGAAGCGGCCACAGTACATGCGGATATCAC
>Ga0126342_10008916_pt1 | contig 17967 bp, 19 predicted proteins | sample Cyp1metagenome_FD_92528 | JGI IMG/M metagenome (GOLD analysis project Ga0126342, IMG submission 92528) | Coral microbial communities from Lord Howe Island, Old Settlement Bay, Australia - Cyphastrea 1 metagenome | ecosystem: Host-associated > Invertebrates > Cnidaria > Coral ... | reverse complement strand
GCATGTATGCATGTATGCATGTATGCATGTATGCATGTATGCATGTATGCATGTATGCATGTATGCATGTATGCATGTATGCATGTATGCACGTATGCACGTATGCACGTATGCACGTATGCATGTATGCATGTATGCATGTATGCATGTATGCATGTATGTAAATATATATATATATATACATTAATATATATATACTACATTCATATATATATATATATTTATTTATATCTGTGTGTGAATGTGTGTGTATGCGGTGTGTATATTCAGTTGTATCAATCTGTTAGTTAGTTACATCACATAGCTGAAATAGCAGCTGCAGGTCTGCAGGACTGAGAACAAACAACAGAGCCAAAATAAGTTCACAACCTGTCGAGGTCTTTCGAGATCTTTCGAGGCTTCGGGCCCTGACCCTTCAGTGTAGCGCAACAAGGCCCAGGAGTATAAAATGTTGGAGGAGCCCCTTGCCTCAGTCGCTGAGCTCCGTTCAGGAGTGATGCAACGTTTAAGATGAATGGCACAGATAGGTCCTGATAGGTCCTGATAGTACGCTCCAAAAGTAAAGGTCAAGGAGTTGAGGAGCAACAAACACTTTGGCAGAGATGCAGTAGTTGATACAAACAGTGCCATTCCACAAATTCACATGCAGCACATTCCAGGCACAGTGATCATGTTGGCAATTCGGTCAAACTTTTTACTGGCCAAAATTGGTTGCCGGACATCAATGTGATGTAGTTCTGGAAGAGCCTGCTTCAGCACATGTGGCAGATCAAAGACAAGAATGATGGACAACATCCAATCGGCTGAAGTACCTTGCAAATCAATGAGATCATCTTTCGGCCCTGCATACCTTTGTCTTCCAATTTGATAGCTGAGCTGTTGATCAGATAGAAAATAAGAGAATCCAATAAGGAACGAAGAAGAACGGTTACCACTCGATCTGCGCCCAGCTGCACACCGAAAAGTCTGGAGAGGAGACAAGTGGAACAAGGCATCAGAGGACTATATTGCTACCTCCCTGGGAGACAACCCCAGCCACTGGAGAAGCAAAATCCAGGGCAATGAGAACAACGCCCAGATCCGAAGTGGCACTTCAAGCAACAGTAAACCAGTAATTTAATAAGGAAATATAAGGAATATGAATATTCCCAGGGAATCTCCTTCAAAGCATGGCAAAAAAGCCCTTCCAACATCTTCCAACCAGGTCCAAGATGGTCCAAGCACTCCACCTCTGCAAGCTGCTTTATCAGAGATTTCAGCTGCCCAGGAGAGCATGGAGAGCCAATGGACTTTAGCTCTTTGGCTCTGGCGTGTTTCGCCACTCGGTGCCACGCAGTGGCATGGCTCGCTGCTGGCCACCTGTATTGGAGTCGATACATGCACACGGGACACCCAACGTTTCACAGAAGTGACAATTTCAGCCATCTTGGTTAGTTAACCTCTTCACATAAACTTGACATAAACTCTGTATCATCATGCATGCCCGATTAGAACATTGCCCCAGCGTAGGATTGCCAACGCTCCAGGCAACACTGTTTCTGATGCCCTGGGCCACCTGCGAATTGGTTGGAACCTCAGGCCAACAAGTCAGCTGTAAGAATCCATCGGAATCCATAACCTGTACAAATTGCAAAAAAGAATGGTGGCAAAACTGCGACAAGACGCAACGAATTTCCGCTATATGAGAATCCAATTCAACCGATCCAATTCAACCCTATTTCGCCTCTTTAGCCCTATTGTTCTCGGTCTTGCTGCCCTGCTAGGCTGGATTTTGCAGGACCCTTGGGTACAAAACAAGTATAGTAAACATCAGGAGCCTTTTTTATGGTTGTTTGGTGCGGAAAATGTAGATTCTCCAAACCCGTGTCTCCTGTGGTGTGGGTCAAGTCACTCTCTGAATATGGCAGCGAGTTCTTCGAGGCCATTGCTCTGGGCCAATAGCCTAGACCCACAGCAACACAGGAAACCCCAAAAGCTGTAAGCGGTGAATGAGTGAGGTCCAAGTGGTTCCAACAGCAACAATGCATCAGTAACAAGATCGAGGACAGCAAACCAAACAGGCCAAGGCGACAATGTTGCAATATGTGTAGATTGTGAGGCTCCTGCAAAATTACAACCACAACCTTGATCCCATCATCTGCGGCCTCTGCAGATTGCTCCTGCCCATCCATGGCGGAGGCCATTTCAAGGCCACAAGGCTTCAAACCGGATTAGCTCGCACTCCCAGCAGAGAGACAATGGCCACTGAATTTGGGAGTTCACTTCGGGCAGTAATCTTTGGCTTCTTTGCAGCCCTTACCTGCTTGCCATGGTAGCAGAGTTATGACGCACCATATCGGTTACTGTTGTTGTAGTCTTGGCCTCTTGGTCGTAATGCAAAATCATATCAAATTCACTGGTAGCCGCAGCACTGCGGAGAAGGAATAAGAAGCGAAGGCATCGTCCATGATATTTGATCACATTCTTGCAGTCAAGGCTGCCAAAAAAAAACAATCTTTAATTGAATGAGCTCTGCCACAGTGTAGTAACCTGTGTGGAGATATGCCTGGTCTCGTACATGAGCACATGTTTCGGCTCAAAATTTTTGCTGGGCCAATCGGCAAGAGGGGTTAAAGACCCGATCTTGCCTCGTTCCGATAAATGGACAATGGTCAACCATCTATGTGTCCAACACTGAGCCGGTGCGAGCACACCACCCAGCGACCTAGTACATGTTCTGAGCAATACGTGTCCGATTCCGAAACCCAAACACTTACTTTTTGACAATGTCCCAGCCACAGCTTTGCGCAGACTTGCGGAGCTGGGGATCAACCTACGAGGGTGGTATTGCACCGTCGTCGTCTCACTCCAACTCACTTCTCATCACTTCTCACTGTTTCCATGTGTTTCTTGACGCTGTCTCTATATATCCAAAGTGCAAGCAAGGCCTGGAAACGATCAGGATGCAGCACCGGCCTTGCACCCGATGCAAAAAAAGAAAGCGGAATGTGAAAGGGCGTTCTGTTCTTTGTTCATCTTAATTCATAACCTTGCTGCTCTTTCGCTCGCTCTCTGGCTCTCTCACTCTCTCACTCTCTCATTCGGACCCTAGCTCATCCCCTTAACTGCAGCGATGGGGTAGTGGCCCGCCTGTCCGCCTAGTGTTGCACCCGGGTACTGAACCCGGGTCTGACGCATGAGGGATGCATCTTATCCACTAGACCATACCGGCCCTCTCACTCTCTCATTCTCACTCATTCTCTCATTTTCCAATTTTCTCTCACTCTCTCTCTCTCTCAAACTCTCTCTCTCCCTCACTCTCTCTCTCTCTCTCTCTCCCCCTAATAAACCTAAACCCCTAAACCAAGAAACCCTAAACCAACCCGAGATGTACCCTAAACCAACCCTAAATTTACCCTAAACAAAACCTAAACTAACCCTACATAAACCCTAAACCTAAACCGACCTTGAATAAACAAACCCTAAGCAAACCCTAAGTAAACCCCAAACCAGCGTTAAAACAAACCATAAACCAACCCCGAAGCAAACCCTACGAAACAACAATTCAACCCTAAACCAAAACAAAAGAAACCCTAAACCAAGCATCCATAAACCCCAAACCAAGACTACATAAACCCCAAAACAAACCCTACAGAAACCCGAAACCAACTCTCAAGCAAACCCTGACGAAACCCAAATTTCACCTTAATCCTAGACCAAGCCTAAATAAACCCAAAACCAACACTATATAAGTAAACCCTAAAGAGACCCTAAAACAAACCTTGACGAAGCCAATTCGTTAACCTTTAACCCTAAACTAACCTCAAATAAACCTAAACCAAGCCTGAATATACCCTAAACCAAGCCTAAATAAACCCTCAAGCAAGCCTAAATAGACCCTAAACCACCCCTAAACAAACCCTAAACCAACCTTAAAACAAATCCTGACGAAACCCATCACCAAACCAACACTAAGTCAACCCTAAATAAACCCTGAAACAATCCATGATCATTGAATCCCCTACAGGGCCGCTTTGATCAGGTCCGCTCTAAATCATGACGGAAAACATAGCGGCTAGTTGAGGCTAACAAAATCGAAGTACAAACTAGATTAGGCTAAAGAAAACCAGAATACAACTGAAGAAAACATAATAAGTCCACTAACCCACCCTGCACTGAACTGCACTGATATATTTCCCCTTTTCCGAGATATTCCTATCAGGGTTGGGCGGAGGATGTGTTTAAACGGTTTAAACATTGATGTTTAAACGATGTTTAAACACCAAACGTTTAAACAGTTCAGGGGAGCACGGGGTGATGATAGGAAATGTTGAAACATGTTTAAACCCATGTTTAAACATGTTTTTAAAAAAATCTGGAAAGTGGGGATCGGAACCACATGTGACCTGGTGGGGGGTTCCCTGGAACCAGTCCGACCAAACCAGCTCCTTCCACAGGGACCCGAAGACGCGCAACTGTTTTCAAGAGACTTGGACAAAGAGTCAAGAGGTCAAGAGTGAAGGGTCAAACCTGAGTAAATAAATTCCAAGAGATTGTGGACCCAACCTCGTGAGATCACGTGCACATTGAATTAGTTTAAACATGTTCCCCGCAACCCCCTGGTTCGCCCACACTCAAACAACACATCCAAACAATGTGATATACTTATCACCAGAAGATGAATGAAAACACTGGCTATACGCAGTGAATTTGACTTTAAGTTTTCAGGATTTAGGGTTTTAATTTAGGGTTTAGGGTTTTAGGTTTTAGGGTTTTGGTGCTTGTTGTTTTGGAAAGTAAAAAATTGAACCGTGCGCAGGGATTTGAGCATGTCAAAGGATATGCGGGATTGGCCGCGGGCAAACCTAGGGGTTGCAGCGAACATGTTTAGACAAAAGTTCAAACACGTGTAAACAAATTCCGAAAGATTGTGGAACCAATCGCGTGATGTCACCATCTATATCATCGTCACCATCATCATCATCATCATCATCATCATCATCATCGGCATCATCATATCATATCATATCATATCATGAAGATCATGGTGACCCTCATGAGCCCCGTGGGATTTGATCCCTCATGAAAATAAGCCGAAACGAAAAATCATGAAAAAACCATTCAACATATTTGTTCAGAGGAGGTGGGGGGTTTGATCCCTTATGACGATAAGTGGAAGTTAATAAACCATTCAACATATTTGTTCAGAGGGGGTGGGGGGGTTTGATCCCTTATGACGATTGGATTCCCCTAGCATGACTCATATGCTTGACCTTTTGTCTTTGTTGAACGTGTGTTTGGAGGGTGTAGATTTATATAGTTTGTAGAGGAGAGATCTTGTGGGTTATGGTCGAACGTGGGGCTTGGTGCCAACATGTTCGCTGCAACCCTAACGTTGCTCCGCGTCTGACTTCAGGTGGCTATGAAAATAAAGTTGGTTTTACTACCCCAGTCAACATATTGTTCATAGGGGGTCGCGAATTTTGATCCCTTATGAAGATAAAGATGATGTTATTACCCCAGTCAACATATTGCTCATAGGGGGTGGCGAATTTTGATCCCTTATGAAGATATAGTTGATGTTTTTACCCCAATCAACATAGGGGGTGGCGAATTTTGATCCCTCATGGAGATATAGTTGATGTTTTTACCCCAATCAACATATTGTTCAGAGGGGGTGGCGAATTTTGACCCCTCATGAAGATAAAGATGATGATTATGATGATGGTGGTGATGATGATGATGATGACGACGACGACGATTGTAAGTGTGGAGCAACGTCCGGGTTGGGGCGAACATGTTTAAACAAATGTTAAAACATGCTTAAACCAATTCCAAGAGATTGAGGGCCCAACCGCATGAGATTATGCGCACTTGCAGAATCAAGCACTGAGAAATTCTGCTGCTCGTGACATCACCCTGGTGCTTCTTTCTCGCTCACCCGTTCTTACTACTCAAATCACTCATATTATTACATTTGAGTCTTCTCGGCCGCCAACTTTCAAATGCGGAAATCTGTTTAAACTGTTTAAACACATGCTTAAACATGTTCAAACGTCACAGCAAGAAGTCGAAGATCCGACCGCTCCAATATCAGCGCTGCCATGTCCAGAATCCGATAAATACGTTTAAACGGTTTAAACATATGAATCAAAACTTTAAACGTGTTTGAACGGTTTACTGTTTAAACCTGTTTGGAACGACCCTGATTCCTGTGTTTAAAAAGGTCATTCCTCACATTTCACGACCGGAACCTCTGCCTTGAGGTGTTTCTAACCTAATCTAGTTTCACTTGGTATGAATGCGTCAGCAGGCAAATGCTAGAGAAAACTAGCAAACACTAAGAAAAACTAGAAAAACATAAAGAAACAAAAATAACTAGAAAAACCTTTAAAAAAACAAGAAAGCCTTAAAAAACTAGAAAAACCTAACTTTTTCCCAGTTTTCCCCTGTGACTTCCGGAGGTGGTTGTTGTTACAAATTCCATTTTGTAAACACACTTGTCATGCAGTGAACCCACTGAAAGCAACATAGAAAAAAATCAAAGCTAGAGCTAAACAAATCCAGGAAAGGCTCGCGAAGGATTTGGACAGGATTTTCCCTGGATTTTCAAGGATCCAAAATCATTTAAAGAAGGCCACGTCAAAGAAGCCTCTTCGCTTGTCTAAGACATGAGGAAACCCTGCAGAAACTTTAAACCAACCCTAAAACCAACCCTAAATAGACCCCAATACACCTTGAAACAACCCTGAACCAACCCTACCATAAAGAAACCATGTCACTTTGATGGCCCACGAGGCACGCCGAAGGGCAGTCACCCCTCGCCCCCAGTGGGGCTGTGGAGGGTGACTGACTCCATCGTGGGGGGTGATTGACTCAGGGTGGTCTGACTCTGCTGGGTGACTGATTCCGTCTGGTCTCCCCTCTCCATCGCCATCTCAGGCGTTACTGTCAAAACGATATCACTGATATCACAATGATATCCTTTTTTCGCCAATCCAAGACACACAGTATCCACATCGGCGAGGCATGGAAGGAAGCAATTCCCACATACCTTTCACCATCTTTCAACATGCCCAAGGGTGCAACCAGTCGCTCTAAAAAAAAACTTCACTGAAGAGCCTTAGGGTTCAGTCCCATGTGCAAGTAAGCAAAATGCAACTTGTTGTTGCTCCCCCCACCTTGCCTCCCTGAGCGGGGTCAAGGCGTTCGCAATCTGCAAGATTTTGCGCACCATCGTAGCCACCGCAGACTCAGCAAGTGGAAAGTGTCTAAACCGTTCCCTCTGCCCTCTGCCAGTCTTCTATCTTCGATGCCACTGCGGTTTTGCTGACCAGGCACCCCAAGTGTTGGCAGATTGTTTTTTTTCACCGAAAATACTTGGCCATCTTGGCCCGGAGAGCCATTGCCCCGGCCACTCGCAGCTCGGGGAGATGACTTGTTCAGTCTGAAGCTTGGATGCCGGCTGTAGAGCTGACCACTGACAACAGCCTCGGGCACACAAAAACACGATGCATCCAACGAGTGGAGACTTGGAGGCCCAACCTTTGCTGATTTTGAGAGAACTATATATAGAACTTCAGACCAATTCCTACCAGTGGTTGCCAAGTGTTTAAATTCCTTCAACTGCCACTGGGAGATCCGTTCACATGCAGCACCAGCGCGACGTGAGAGCATCGACCTGAGCCTCCTGGAAGCGGATCAAGCGGATCAAGCGGATCAAAGGTAGCGACGTGGAACGACATGGACAAAACATGACAAAACTACGTTCACAGTCCCGAGGGTAGCAACGTAAAGTAACGACATGTGTAACAAATTACTTGGCTAAACAAAACGGCGAAACTCATCAAACAAGAGGTTAGATAATGTTAGATAGTCATATTAGCTATATTCCGATGACGTGCACGGCCAGTGGTCGTAAGTGGTCATGTAGCAAACGCTAACGTGACAAGCGCCTCCAAATTCCACGATGAGGATCGAAGCATTCAATGGAACTGGAGGGATGGCTCGGACCCAGCGATGCAAAGGCCGCATTTGGGGTCGTTGTGAGTCGTTGTGTGCAGGATGGAACACGCGTTTCAAACTTCATTTCTGCAGCAGTGACTGCTTCGCGCCTCAGGCTCAAGGATTGCTGCCCATCAAAGCCGCCACAAACCCAAATCCTTGGAAAGTAAAACTCTGCCATGTCTGACAACTCGAAACCAAGAATCATTGATAATACTCCGTCCAGATAATTGCGCCAGTGGGTACACACGACATGCTCTTCCCAGGGTCGAAAGCAAGTTAAACATATTCAACAATCAAAGGGTGTCGCGCATAGTGAGTGACAATGTGTGTATATATATATGTGTGTGTGTAGTCTAGTATTTATTTATTTATGTGCATATAGAGAGAAAGAGCGAGCTTCATACTGCATATATCATCATATATCTGCATATTAATATAGGTCAATGAGCAATGGTTCAATCGTCAGTGCAACTCACTGCGCTTTCGTGAAACAACACGTCACTGGCTCATCCATCAGGCTGACAAACGTGAGGACTCGAGAAATCGACAGGCATCAAACAAATGCAGCAATGCAGAATGGCGAAATTGTAAATCACGCCACGTGCTTCAGCAGCGAATGGTACAAAGGCCCAACTAACCAGGAGCGCCGCCTTCCGGCAAGTGCTGCAGCGGCAGGGCCATCACGCCTGGACACCCACTTTCTGGATCCACTCCCTCTGGCCTTTCTTTATCTTTCTTTAGAAGCAAGCGGATGTGCCAACTTAACAAGTCACATCCATCACGACACCTTACCCATATCCTTGGCTTGGTTAGTCTGATGGGAAGCTACATGTTTGATATGTTGGGGCAATTTTTGCCAAATTTCCTTGTTGGGCTCCTTTCAAGGAAATGATCACCCCAAATTCCCAAACCAGCCTCAACAGCATGGATGGAAGCGCCTCCCACTGCCCAACCTCAAAGCACAGAAACATCCAAGAGTGAAAACTCAATGAAGCATGAAAGGTGCATATGGATTCATATGGTGCGAATACTTCCCCGATGCCCCTTTCATTTTTGTGCACTGAAAATGCGGGATGTTCTCTAGATTTGGGGCATAATTCAAGGGGAGCTTTCCGGGGAGCTCATACATTAATATATACAATTCAAACGGAGCATATTCAGTGCATATTCCTGATTCAGGATCTATTTCTGCCTGATCTGATCTGAATCCAAGCCCTTGCCTCTGGGTCAAATCTTTCAACCTCCATCAGGGTGTTGGCACCTTGAGCCCCGGCATGCAATGTACAGAGCCAAGTCCCCAGTGCTTGAACCGGCGCCATGTCAACATGATTGCAGGCTTGCAAGCAGAGACTTAGCTGACTTGCAAGCAGACTCAAGCTGGCAGTATAATCGGTATAGGCAGTATCAGAGAGAAACGCTCCTGAAAATGGCAGCTGCGTCTGCTACTGCTGATTCTGCTAAGAGCCCTGGCCGTCATTGCCGCCACAAACATAGAGTTTCTCCCACAGCACTGCAGAAGCAGCACCCTACCAGCAACTCAGCCATTGCGAAGAACGTGCAGTCCACAACAAATGTGCTACTGCGATGATGGAGGGCGACAAGGTTCAACCGCTCATGGATGAAGGCGTGGTTGGAGGAATCAACAAGTACTTTGTTGGCAAGTTGGGCTGCCTGCTTCGCTCTCAACAAAATGAACCAATTATTTGCACGGCCACAGGTGGAAAGGCATTGTCTGGAAAGACATCCCTGCATGCCAAATCATGCCAACCTCTCTCCGCATGTTCATGGAAGGTAGCATCTCCTGAGATATGATGACGTGGACGAACACACACTCGAGGAAACACAAGGGACGTGTACTGACTCTTTGGCTGCTTCTAGGATATTACAGGGAACAACCTTCTGTCAACTCATCTTACACTAAGGATATGGCCCAACACTCGCAGAATCGTTCAACAGACGAAAGGTACTCATCGCCTCATGGCTCGGGCGTGTTCGATGTTATCATTGTGGCTGGGTTTGGAATCTCTACCAATAGAAAGGAACGTCGACAGTCGACAATTTCAGTAGAACATCTGTACAGGTCTTCAAGTTCAGTACAAGCATCATCTTGTTTCAGCAAAGCGCTGCACCCAGGAACTTTCTTTTGCCGGTGCTGCCTGCTTTCGAATGTCTTTCACGCCCACAACTGCCAGCTCGTTGAAAGTCGAGCAGGAAATTCCCATGTAGAAACGTGGGCCAGCAGAGTCGGACTTTAAGTGAGGCCAGGTATGCCAAATAGATTTCAAACTCAAAAATGGACTCACTTTCAGCTCTGCAATGTTTTGGATCTGGTCAAGTTTTCTTTCATGAAGGTTCCTACAGGAAAATCAAGAAAGTTGGTCATCCTTTCCACTTTCAAAGAAGCCTCAAAATTGTATTGGAAGCAGAACCTCATCCATCCGCACTGCGCTGTACACAGCGTGCCGCCACAAGACTGCTGACAGCCATAGCCATAGATTCAAAGACTGTCACAGCTCAAGTGTTTCACTTGCATGTGCCAAACTTACATTCAACATCCTTCAACTCCTTCAACTGGATGTATCTTGAGGCCTCGGGGCCTCAGGGTCGTCCTTGTAACAGTCTCTGCAATTTAAATGTGTAATGTGGCGCAAACACGCGCAAAAATCGTACCGACCGTAGTCGCTTCGGGTGGAGTTCATAGTAAAAAGAAAACAACTGAGCAAAGCAAAAACTGAAGTTGGCATAATCCCAACTCAGGGAAGTTGACAACTGAAGGCCAGGTAGAAACTCCACGTTTGTGTTCTGCTAGCTTTGTTGACTTGCGTGGCATTTTTATCCACCCTCAGAAAAGATGCTTTTGATCATGAGGTCGATAAACTCAACGGACCAAGACAGTAGCTTCCGGTCCTCATAGGCTCAATCTGACAAATATTCATCTGATTCGAAGTGCAAAAAAATGTGACAAGAATATATACCGCTCACCTGTGACAAGAATCGACTGAACTACTCCTCCGTGCAACACCTGCAACAACCCTGCTGGCAGCTACCGTTTCAATCTTCCAAGTTTGCAGTCTTTTCTTGGAGTTTTTATGCACACCTGTGGGGCACAGTCCTTGCCAATGGTGAAGAGGTGCACATCTGCAAATGGAAAGTGGACTGTGTAGGTCACCCGCCGCCAGTAGAGAGAGGAAAGCCCCTGGAGCATGCTGGGCCTGAACTCAACCTACCAGGTTTGCGGGCAGAAACGTGTAAATAAAACAGAAACTGCAGCAAAATCCACATGAACTGACTTCAAAATATGCACATACATATATCTATCCATCTATCTTTCTGTCTGTCTGGGTGGCTGGCGGTCTGGCTGACTGTCTGTCTGTCCATCCATCCATCCATCCATCCATTCATCTATCCATCTATTCATGGAATACAGTTATATATACATTGGTTTATGCGTCCGTGTGCTGCAAATATGTAAATTGTATGTGTGTGTATGTATAATCTCTTCTCCCTATTACTAAACATACCCCAAATATTAAAAACTAGGGTCCGTTTTCAATTTTGGGAAAATTGAAGTTGGCCAATTTGATGTTTAATTGATCCCCTTTAGAAAACAATCCAAAAACGAAGGTCCCATTTGAGGGTTTCACCCTCTAATAATGAAAACTAGTCAACACCGTGGTGGTTTTTTTATTAGGGCCCGGTCCTTTAAAGTCAAAAAAAAAGTTCTTTTTATTAGGGTGTTTATTCTAATACTAGGGAAACCTTCGAAATCCAATTTTTGGCAATATTCTAATTAGAATTCAACAAGGAAATTTACTGACTTTGACATAGCAAAATTTAGGGTTTTTTTTGATGTTTTTAATTTAATATTAGGGAGGAGGTTCGCACCCTTATACTAAATCCCCGCGATACTAAAAACTCCTCCGGGTATTCATGATTAAGTGGTGGTTTTAGTATTAGGGGGCAACGATTATTTGTATATATATATACATATATATACATTAAAGGCGTCGTTTGTATGCATTTACCCGGTTGCTGGATTGTGTGTCAGGATGGCAGCCTCAGCATCGCTGGATTTTCGCCATCTCACCAGCCTCAATCTCAAGCCACTGTCCAAACGGAGGAGAAATCCCAAGCCATCGCAAGGATATGGCAGGCTACCAGGCTGCGGCTGCTACCAGTTTGTGCGCATATCTCTGCATTTGGGAGAAGATCAGCCGAGCCATGAGTTTGATGAATTTTGAGTCCATCCGCTACATCTCTGGCCAATTCCAGAGGTTGCTGCCTATGCCCCTTTACACTCTTTATACAGGTGCAGTCGGTGCTATCACTCTCCCCCTTCTTGACATATCTGTCTCGATTCAATTACAGTACCTCTTCCAAGTCACCCTGGTTGCGAGTTGCTCTCTTGATCGACCAAAGGCGCCTGAGCATCGCATGGGTGAGATTGAAGAAAGCATCAGAAGAAATTGAAGAAATCACAGCAAATTTCATCGATTTGCAGTTTTCAAAACTTTTGATCAAATTGATTTGAAGTTTTCCGTCGCGGCGCCTGTTCTGCTTGAACGTCATCAATGCTCCGTTTGAACTCGGCAGCTGCGTCTCCTGCTCTTTCCTGGTGCTGGGCCAGCGCTCCTTCGAAGCCCACTGCCGCGTCGAGCCGCCAGAAGGGCCATAAGTGCCCAGTAAAAATGCTTGGAGACGGGAAGGTGTTCCTGGCAAGCAGGACTTCAAATATGAACGAACATGCAAGGACATATGCAGGACATGCCTTCCAAATTCCGATGCATTTTGCACAGCTTTTTGGCAGCCTTTCTGTGCACATCCGCAGCTTGGCAAACAGTCACCAGGATGACCCAAACCAATCCGCAAAGGTTGTCAATTGGATTCAATTGGAATGCAATAACAGGAGCTGGAACTACATTGCCCACCAACATCATCTTTCCACCATTACATAACTGTCACATGTCTATCCTGTCTACTGTAATCAGTCTAATCCATTCTAATCCAGCTTGAGGCACTTCGAACAAATCGCCGCTGTGCAGCATGGAACCATCACATCCCAATGTGTCGCGGCTACCGCCGTCCGTTGTTGAAAAGCACCCAGGGCCTGACCATTGAAGCGAAGCGGCGAAGCACCGACGAAGGAGTTTCGAGGCACGTAGAGAAGTCATGAGGAATCATAAGGAATCTACGTAAAATCATCAGGAATCATGTTCCTGCTTGTTCTCAAAATTATATCCATGGTCACACTCGCCTGACAGTGCTTCCCACTTGCATCTGCTAATTCTTCCAGAAAAGGCCGTCCTTTGCCTGGAAAACGTTGCAGCCAGGGCTAGTGTTAAGTCTCCCTGAATACTAAGCCCTGAATACTAAGCACCCTCCGGGTCTGCACATAAAACAGCACCGTGTAAAAATTAATTGCAACATGAATCATCATCAATCCCAAGAAAACATAAGAAAACTATAGAAAACTGTTACTCAATGGATGCTGTTGGACAACTTTGTTCCGAGGCGCGGTTGAATCTGGAAGACTCAAAGGATTCTTCGCATCCCTTAGAGTCACGATCCTGTGGGCAAGTGGCAGGATATGGGAACGCGGGCATAAGACAAATGTCAAAATTTGCAAGAATGTACATAAGCGTGCATGAATATAGGTTGTCTAGAATCTAGAAAATCGCAAAGAAAAAACCAGGGTGTGCTCTGTGGCCTGTAAGGTCACCTGATGAATCAGCCGAATCAGTCCAAGGCGACCAGGAATGATGTCACCCATGTTTTTCCTGCAGGCGGAATCTTCTAGGCATTCTTTTTGTAGAGTCAGCGTCTGGCTCAGGTGAGAATGAAGCAATCACATGCAATTACAAAGTTCTGGCAATGCGAAGGTTTCTGTGACAAATTCTTAGGGAAGCTGTTTGACCATGCGAAGACATCTCGCATAGGCGCATAGGCATAGGTACAATCAGGGGCGGGTGGTAACCAACAAGTTGCGGAGGCCATCAGCAATAGAAACAAAATTAGATACTGTACAAGAGTCACAAGAGCAGTCTTGCTCAGCTGCTACTCAGCAACTCGCGATGCAAGTGCACCTTTGGGAACAATCGGAACAATGAACTGAGCACAGAGCGGTCCAGCAAGTAAAGGGATGCCCCGATCTGATTCCAAGATGTGGTGAGTTTAAGCTGACAAAGTGGCCGTACCTTGCGCAAAGCTGCGCAAATGGATCTCATCTTAGTTGTTTTCACCTCTCTACTTACTCTACTTGCAACTCCTGCTTGGATCTATTCAGATGGATTCAAATGGTGAGTTTGTCCAGGTCCATGTTTGCCACGGTCACTCAGTAACCGCCCTTGGTTTCCTGACCCCTTATCAAAATGACTGGGCCACATTTGCAACACATCCGGCTTTTGCAAACTATCTCCCGCTCACTGGCAGCCACAGCAACGTAAAGCTAAGGCAGCTTAGGTGCTTCACATCCAATTTGGTAGCATGTGCGCTGGCCATGATGCTTGGCATTGCAGCTCGTGCCACCAAGCCCCCGAGCGAATGACAAATGAAATGCAGGCATACCTTGTTCCGCAAGTTTGTCTAGATCTACCAGCTGGGCTGAGACAAATCACACCTAAAAATGCGCAGCTAGCTGAGCCAACATATCACTTGGACACTGCCCAACCATTCAACAAGATATTCAGGCAAGGTGCGGTGGATTTTCTCAGATTATTCAAATACTCGGTGACCTCAGCTGCCAGTAGATCTCCAAGCTTGTCAATGCCATCGCCAACAACTCGGCAGGTAGGCGTGATCGATGAAGCTGGTAGTAAATGCCAATCTTGATGTTGCAACTCAATTCGCTCCTGGATGGCAAGGGGATCAGAACCAAAACGCAATGGCAAAAGGCAAAATGGACTGCCACCATCTTTGCGACGCTGTACCGTGGTCACACTGTATCAGCTAAAACTGACCAACTCAGCACGGGGAACTGGCCCATTGTGACTCAGTCCTTCCAGATTTGCATGTCCTGACTGCTTCCTCAGCAGATATCAAGGATCCTATGAGACTAGCTCTTGAAGAGGTAAAATATACCGATGCAGACACGAAAGGTATCAGAACATATTAAAACTCTGTGACTGGTCCTAACAAGACACAAAGCCCTACAACTTTATTTGGTCGCCTTTGGACAAGAATGGTGACACACAGCAGTGCCGAACCGTGCTCTACTTGACGCAACCAATACTAATTGCGCTGCTGGCTGGTTGGCTTCATTCTTGAATTTCTACATATCTCTGCAGTCTTTGCTGCACAAGGGCATCACTCGGCAATTCACCGTACGGCTCGGGAAATCACTGCGCAACCTCGCCTACTGGAATTCGGAGTTACATTACGCATCCTCCCGCATACTTGTGCATAGCTCATTCAACATCAGCGAGTCGGTTTCTCCTTCAGGCCGCCTCAGCAATTCCTTTCCAGCTTTACGGGGAGCTAAGAACTTAAGCGTGCTGTAGCGGGTTCCAAACTGACCGCACCAAGATGCCTTCGATGCCATGCACAAGGACACAAAGATTGATCTGATCCTGGGATCTCAGTGAAAACAGCTACGAGGATACAGTATCCAAGCAGCAACAAATGAACAAAATGTTGTGCGTCATGTGCCACCGTCCATGCCAAAAACTCAATAAACCTAAGGCAACCTGTCTGCTTTCAATCATTTAACCAAGCCGATGACGATTGTTGCATCCTCTGGCACCAAACCTCCTGGTCCAGTCTGAAGGTAAACTCCAATCACAAAGCACAACACTGTGCTCAATCATGAATGATGAAGAATCCAACTTCAATTCTACAAATGTTGCATAAAACATAATGAGATAGACATATCGCTAAATAGCTCTGCTGCATCCACAGGTCAGCTTTGCCAGCTGCACTAGCTTGGGAGATCGAACATCACAATTGACAGGCTGCAACCAGATCGGGCGTCATGCAAAATTTCAAAGAATTTGTAAAGGTTGTCTTGGCCTCATAAACTCCCTCTGTACAAAGTTGGGAAAACTAGGAAAGCCTGTCGGTGATGAAGCATGGCCAACCCATGGACCCAATGCGTGTGGCCTTCAGTTGACTTTGCATTTAAAGGTGGTTCCAGCCCATCCGAAAGCTCGTTTGACGTCTGCAGTGAAGGCACCTGATGAGCCGATACATGTCTTGTACATGTAGCATGTGCAGCATGTGGTTCAATGTCTGGGTCAGTGTCTGGTTGTATTTTTTTCATTTTTTTTACCATGTTTTTAAGCCAACTACACAGTCATGAATACTGCCACGAAGTCGTTTGCTTCAAATGTTTCCTGCATTTTTCATGCGCAAGTGAAACCCAGCTTCTTCTGGGGAATTATAGAATCGAATTCAAGCATGTCCAAATAGGATAATTATGCATATAATATTCTGCAAAATCAATCGCTGCTACAAAGTTTGCTGAAGCAAAGCTGTGGAGACTGCATCGCCACGTTCAGATTGGGCCTCCCTTGCTTGTGTGCACCATCTCTGACCCATCACGGTTCTGTTGAAAACAGATTGTTGTCAACCCAAGCAAATTTATAATCTGTAAGCCTGCTGGCATCCTTTGATGAGAAAGCAAACGGTGGAACAACAGGATGGTCAGAAAAGATTGACGGTTTTTCCCCTGAATATCCATGCGGCCATGTATAAGCTGGAGGATTCCTATTTCAAGTTGAAGTTGTTTGCTTGCTGTGCTGACATTTTGCTGCCAACTTGTTGTTAGTGAGGTGAGATTGTTGAGGTGTTTGTTTTTGTTTCCTTAAAATGTTCTTCGTCTTGCTGCGTTCGTCTCCTCTCTCCCTGACAGCCGGAGAGGAAGAAGGGTCGCGCAGCCGCGCCGAACGCGCCAAGAAGGCCGCTACACACGGAAGCGATGTATCAGCGACGTGAGCCAAACGGTCCAAACAAAATGTATCCGGGTCGGTGGCAAGAGTGGCAAGGAGCAAATGGTGGAAGTTCCCGTGAGTCCGTGAGCAAATCATTCCCGTGAGTCCGTGAGCAAATCAAATGTTTATCACGTTTTCACGATTTCACATCCGTCTCAAAATGCGTCAGCCTCCCCATTTGTTTAATGTTTGTTATATATCTATCTGAGTTCACTGGGTACACAAACGCATGCCGTTGGTTTTGCTGGAGTAAATGCAAAAGAACTGGTATGCGCAGCTAAAGTGCCAAAGTATGCCAAATAGGAAGATGAACTGGTAACTGGCACGGTTGGTAGGAGTAGAATGAGTAGAATCCTCTGAACTTCATGCGCTATCATCACTAAAGCAACAAGTCACTCGACATTTAGTCTCTGCTGCCAAAGCTCCGTCGAAGCCACCGCACACTATCAAGTGACCTGGCAGCATTCAATCCACAAATATATTCAAATCTCGGAATTAACCTTGAAATAAAATCTCGGTGCATACATGTGTAAATATTGCACGTGTATATTAATGTATATGTATATGTATCTGTATATGTATATGTATATGTCTATACATATGTATATGTATATGCATATGTATGTATATATATATATCGAAATACATATCTATATATACATATTACATATATATATGTGAATATATATTATATACATGTATGTGTATATACATATACATATATGTATAGATGTATAGATGCATTTGTGTGTATAGATGTAAATGTTGCATGTGTACATATATTTGACCATGTATATGTACATCTTGATATATATATATATATATATATAGTATATGTATATGTATGTGTATATGTATATGTATATGTCTATGTCTATGTATGTATAGATGTGTGTGTGCATGTGTGAATCGGAGATTTCCTCCGATATATGCTTCTTGATGGTATAGGAACGAGTTGTTCTCGTGTGAGTCGATGACGTCCAGTTCACGGCTTCGGCATAGCTTTCTGTTTTGATCGGACAATTGCAGTAAGGTGACTTGAGCCAAAAGGGTTTTG
>Ga0126342_10008915_pt1 | contig 17967 bp, 9 predicted proteins | sample Cyp1metagenome_FD_92528 | JGI IMG/M metagenome (GOLD analysis project Ga0126342, IMG submission 92528) | Coral microbial communities from Lord Howe Island, Old Settlement Bay, Australia - Cyphastrea 1 metagenome | ecosystem: Host-associated > Invertebrates > Cnidaria > Coral ... | reverse complement strand
TTCTTCTCCTTCTTCTCCTCCTCCTCCTCGTCCTCCTCCGTCGCCTCCACCACCTCTGCCCCCACTTCCATGATCCCAGCTTTAGATTCCCACAAATTATTATAGGAAGGTTGACCCCCCCCCCCTAAAATATTTTTCAAAAAAGTAAAATTTAGGGGGGGGGTATTTATTATTAGGCAGCCAACATTAGATTGATTACATCTGTATTGTGTTAGTTATATTATCAGTGTTTGTAAACAGTGAATACATAACATTGTACACAATATATGGAACTACAAAGCCATCACACATGCCGATTATTGCCAAACATCAATCTATGTATGCTTTACCAACAAATGGGGGCAAGTTAACACCAAACACTGGGCGAGTGTACGACAAATCTTTTATCAAAACAAACATATGTTATTTTACTCAACAAAACGACGGGTGCTACCAAAATCAGTGCATCTTCATGAGGCGTGACTCAGTCTGAGCTACCATAGATGCCATATTTCAAACCATATCATCATGCACTCTGGACCTGGCTCAAACCCCATCAACAAACTCAAGGGACAACCTTGCCCGCACGATTTAGTTATATATTATACATATATATATATATATATATATATGTACATGTATATATATATATATATCAATCATCATTACTGGTGGCAGTATTTCTCCACTCCGCAGGAAACGGGGAAGGCTGTAACAGTTCACTGTGATGGCAGAATTTTCGAGGCTCGCAGTAGAATGAAAATCCCAAGACTCTCATCCTGCCAGACCTTCGACTCAGCTGCAAACGTAAGGCTGCCACCTCCAGAGTACCATGAGGGATCGTCGAACGGGTCAGTGATTACTCGGATCAAAGCCATGTCAGGTGTCTTGCTGCAGATCTCCATGAGTGCAGATGGCGTGGTGAAGTTGAACACAAAGCCGCGCGGCTTGCCATCACCCTCAAGTAGTTGATCGGATCACTCCCGACCTTGTTCTGAGTATGCTGAGCCACCCCAGAGCCACCTTGTCCCTGAGGTTTGGAGGCAGGAGGTTCATGCCCTCTTAGGCAACAGAACCTAAAGGCAAAATTTGGACCCTTCAAACTTCAAACACTATTTGTGATTGATTCCTAAAGAAAGAGACCCTGAAGTGGCACCTGATTTGTGGGGCTCCAAAATTTGAATGCAGATTCGAACCTCGATCATCTATGGGGATAGATCAAAACAAGCTGATACCATGGATCGTGTCCAAAAATAGGCCACCCCAAATTGGAGGGTTGATCATCAGGTTCCCCATGATGAAAAATAGCCATCTGGGTCCCATCCCCAATCAATTTCCCATCCTGCCCTCATTTCCCACCAGGAAGAGGTAGAAGTACTTGTGGTTGGCCCAGCCAACAGTGTTGCCCAGCCAGGGGCAGTGGTGATCCATCCGCAGCACCTGAGGAAACAACACATCCAGGCCGCAAACTGTGTGCATGTCTCGTTCAGCGGAAAGATGAATTCAATCCTCTCTGTGATCTTGTATAGTTTATAGTTTATATTTATTGCATGCTAACAGCTCTGATACACTATATACACTCGGAGTTCATTCAGAGGGCTCACCTGAAAAATGCATGTCCCTTCACTTCAAAGTCTCAACGTGGAGTGAAACAATGTATATCAATATATCTGATGTCATTATGATATATCTGTTTGAATTGATAATATAATGATATCACCTATGTGTTCCAGATCCTCCTCAGTTATGGGCCGGAATTTCCAGGCATCCCCACCACTCGCCCCATGGCGCGACAGAAGTGGGCGCGATCTGGTTTGAAGGCCTCCAAATCGGCTGGGATGAGCATCAGTGGTCTGCTACTTTGAATCATTGAGATGTGAGGTTTGGTTGCCAGGTCTTTTCCAAGTGGGGCCAAGCATGTCTTTTCATGTATACATATCTGTATATATACATACTACACACACACTAGTCATCACTAGTCTGTTTCTATTCATGTGGTAAGAACGGTTCGGTTAAACCCAATAATAAACCATCCCATTCACCAACCATGGTTCCGTGAGCCATTTTACATCATCCCATTGCTAGAGGCATACCCAATTTCAATTTAGCTCCCCCCATGGCTAGGGGATGGTTTTGCTATCATTGTGCCATTGATTTCCAAAAAAACAATGAAATTGTGCCATCATATGAAATTGTGTTCTTGGGTTTCCCATATTTTTTCCCATAACATCATGATTTATAATTATTGGGTGTCCCACATTATATGGGGGTTTCCTAAAAAATGGGGGCTCTCCGGGCTCTCCCAAAACCATCGATTTCAAGACTAAGCCATGGTCATCCATGACTTGGAGACTTGGATGATTTGGGGCTACCCCCATGACTTAGGACACCTCCAAATAGGCAAATAGGTCCAAAATTGGTAATTAATGGATATTAATGGTATATCAGAAGTGGATATTTCATCCGATATACAACCAAAACAACACCGGATGGTGTCAACCAACAAACATTCCATGGCCTGTGACTTCCGGCACCATCGGGCTTCATCGCCTGATTGAAGTCCATGGAACGGCATGGGCGACCCCCTAGCAAATGTGACCCTAATGATAAAACCAACCTACAGTACATGGGTATGTATTATATATATATACATACATAGTGGGTGTATATAATTATATATATAAGGGATATAGTGGCATTCACCCTTCTTGGGTTTGCACTTGGGTTATTCTAATGGGATTTTGACCCCCAGAAGCTGGGATTACAACTATGGTTTTATCATCGTTTTATCACCACTTATGAGTGGAAATGCACCTCCAAGTACAGTCATGGTTTGTGAAGGGCTTATGAACAACCGACAACTTACAGTACCTGCTGGGAACCATTCTACTCAACTTTTTAACCAACCAACAATTGGGTTAAACAAATCTTGATATAACCACAAAAGACTGAATTTAACCAAGAATAATATAAATTAAACCATAAAGATGGGGGCTCAAGCAACAAGAAATTGAGGTTCACCAACAACTGCTGGATCGTAGGTGGACTTAAAATGAACGAACAAATGACTTGAAGATCTTGGAAGTACGCAAGTATCTAGTTTATCCGAGACTTCATCCTTTCCTCTTGCAGGGCACAACACTTTGGAGAATCGAGCTGAGAAATGAGAAATGACCGTTGGGAAGTGTTGATCTGTATCAAGGTCGAGTTCCAGGAAAAAGTGCCAATCAAACATGTTGGGAAGCATATAATTGTGTGTATATATATATTATATACACATTAATATATATATTATATATCACAAAATACACAACATTACAGATGTGATTGTATACTATAGCAATCAATAATATATCAATCATAGTCAATTATATATATAATTACATGTAATGTGAAACTATGTAATTACATGTTATGTTTTGCACCCAGCTGTTCACTTGTCACCCATCTGAAAGCTCCAGACTGAATCTCTTCTGCTCATGCACGCACCTGCCGCTCCCCGGGGCAACAAAAAATGGCCAAAACTTTATCTCTGGCCAACATAGCTATAGCAAATGGACCATTTACAATCCATTGACACTTGATTTACCTATTAAAATCGTGATTTTCCCAGTCCGCCATGTCAGTTTACGCGAATTCACCACAACGGGTCGCTCCAAAAATTGCCGAGCCGTTCCCGAGGACATGATCAACCCCCCGAGTTGGTCAACCTCAACTGTGGCCCCACAAGGCCCCACAAACACTGCCGATCCAATCTGTAGATTGGTGGGACGGATCCACCCATCGCTTCTCAAGTTAATCATATCGCAGTTTGCCATTCTACTTGGGTCCCTTTTGTCAATGGGAATCCTCAGAGTAACGTCAGTTCTCTGTCACTCAGGGCCTTAGATATTGACCATAGTGGTCGACTAGACAACCACATCAGAATGGCAAGGAGAGAAAAGTTGAGCAAAGGAGAATTTGTTGTTATTTTTTGACCCATACCCCAACATCATCGCTCCAAACAACTCTCCGAAGACATGATGGATCTGGGGCGGAACCTCTATGGCTTCGTTTCTCAAGGCCAAACATGGTCCAAGCATGTCCAAACAATGTGTACACGACAGTTGATTCGAGAAGATGGAAGAAACCAATGTACTTTCCATCCTGACCACAATGGATAAAATCCTCAAGTCTTTACTTCAGAATGTGACGAGTTTGCTGGATCATTGGCGACATCACTCATTGTTTTACATCCCATTAAAAATGATATCCACATGCCATGCTTGGTATTATTGCCACCAGATTCTGTATGTATATATACACATGCATTACATTGAATTGCATTGCATTACATAGCATAACAAAACATAACATAGCATAACATAACAATACATAACAATACATAACATGATGTAACGCAACAGTCAAAACAACAACACACATATATTATATAATATCAACTATACTATTTCCCACCAAAACAAACAAGGTGCTCCCACCAAACCCTCTAGTTATAAGTTGGATTATGATTAACACTATACAGTAGGTATATCTATCAGAAATTCATAGAAATCCTAGTTACCCACGGTTAGCCAATAAACCATAACCAGCAACTAGGATTGCCAAAAGGAACATATAGAAACAATTAACAAAGAATTGCTATGCCCCCGTATCCTAGAATTCTATCACAAACCCAGAGAAATCCTATAGTTACCTTCCCTTGCCTATCAACCCATGAAATCAATAGAAATCCATAGAAATCGGAAATACAGGCTAGACTGTAGGTAATACAGTAGGTATTATATGGTATTATCATGTATTATATCTATCAGAAATCCATAGAAATCTATGAACCAATTTAGCGAAGTAGGGAACCACCACCATTCCCATCCTCCCATCTCTCACCTCGGGGGCCGATTGGGATCGCGCCACTCGGGGCCACAAGGCACACTGCCAGGGTCTGTGCGGGCGGCCTGGTGCCGGAGGATAGTGATGCCGCTGGAGGATCGCAACAATTACGGCCCGTTTAGACAAGGCTAACCGTTTGGGTTTATGGATGATATAACTATGATTTATGGATTAGTAAACCAACTTATATATCTATGGTTAAAGCATGTTAAAGCCCTTTCCCAGTTATAAATGTTTGTACATGGGATGATACATTCCATACTTGGGGTGATTTCACTGACTTATACCTGGTAAAGACTCATAACTGTATTGCATTTGTCATGAATACTATACCATTATACCATCATACACCATGATCATGTTGTTCTTAAATACGTGTGTATATATATATATATATTACTGTGATTTTGTATGTTCATGTTTATTACTAATCTTACGGTTGATATCATGTTCCCATTGTTCATCGTTGCGCCCATTAAACACAAATATCATGGTGGTCATCATGACATCTCAGCGAGCACGTTCCACACCTGGGCGAAGCTGGCTAAGGTCAGGAAGACAAAGGCGTGGAACAGCAAACTCTCGGGACCTTGGAGGGAGGCCTTGACATGGGAAAATGATGGAAGCTGTGTTAAGAATCTCTATGCTTTTTGTCCATTATACACTAGATATATCTTTATTCATATAATGTATAACATATATATATATTGTCTGAACATTGTGTAGTGATGTGCACAGAACTTCAAAGATGCCAAGAGACATGGGGATGTAAACAACTAAACGGATGCATTTCCCCTGCAGCTTACCTGGGCATCCCTCACTATTCAAGGAGAGCCCCGCGGCTGGCATGTAGGCAAAGACAAAGGCGCTGTAAAGCATGGCCAAGAGCCTCAGAAATTCGATGGCTGCAGTTGGGTTCAAACATATGATATGGGTAGAACATCAATTAGGGATATGATGTGATGTAAACCCTGTAACTATGGCTATGTAAACATTCATTGAGGACATTAATCGGAACTGAGATCGTTTTGCTTGGGGATTTAATCCATGAGATTTGGATGGTCTATAAATGGGCAATTATTTGGTTTTAAATGGGTTGTAAAATTGTTTTACCATTGCTCATTGGGGATCATATGGTTGAAACCACAACAAATTGGATTTGGAACACATAGTACGGGAGTGTAAAATATACTGGTTGGTGGTTTCAACCCCTCTGAAACATATTAGTCAGTTGGGATGATTATTCCCAATATATGGAACAATAAAAAATGTTCCAAACCACCAACCAGTATATATATATATATTAGATTATATTAGTAAAACAATCAGTACAGTTGAGGACTTTCACCAATCATCACCACTGGGATGTCGCAATTCAATAGCGCAAATTGCCATCATGATCACATCCCAATCTCTGTCGATGATCCCCATCTTTTCAAGCGCTCAGTCGTCCCTTCTTGTTGCTTCAAAATGCGGTGCTTAGATTCACCCATGTGGCTCGAGATGTGATAGCTGTAACAAAAACATGTGATTGATAAAACCATGGTAATCATGGTTTCATTGGACTGGTAAACCCCAAAATTGTTGCCATCCCCAATTTTACGTTCCAGAAATGCGTCCAAGGCGCCCTAGGACAAAGATCACTGGGAGCTGACTCTGAAGCGCTGGCTTCCTTGGAAATGGTTGGTTTCTCCCGTCAAAACCCCCCGGGATTAACAGACTGTCAACTTTTGCTTGGTAGGAAAGGATTACTGGTTGGTGGTTGAGCCCTACCCCTCTGAAAAATGATGGAGTTCGTCAGTTGGGATGATTATTCCCCATATATGGAAACATAGAAAATGTTCCAAACCACCAACCAGATGAATTACTCAACTAAAACATGGGGAGATACTGAGCTCAACTGGGGATTTACATGGAATTTGCTACAACAAAAATGGGGCTGGAACCAACCACTCACACATCTCCAAGCGTCTCGGGACCTCGAGTGAACTTGTCCAGATCAATACAGCACAAGGCCTAGCGGGATACACTCCTGATCTACGGGTAAAATGGATACATTTCATTGTAGAACTATATGGAGATATATGAGATAAAGATAATAACTATTATGCGAATGGCTGTGTCTGAAACAAGGCTGTACCGGCTATACCATTCTATACCCACAAAAATGGAATTTGAATGAACAAAATGTGATTGAACAGTGGATTCTAGGGTTACTGTACCATGTTTCGGGCAACCCCCTGGAAACGCTCTGTAGAAGACCCAGTGAACACACAAACTTCTGGGTATAGAAAAGAAGACGTAACAAGTTTTGAGGGTATCATGAGTAGTTGGTGGGTTACCCTAAACATACGTAGTATTATGTATTGTTTATACTATACTTTATATATTGGGTAATTGTCAAACCAATTATGAGAATGGATTTGACAACTTTAACAATTGCCCAGTTTATAAAGTATATAATACTATATTTAGGGTACCCCACCAACTAGTCATAAACCAACCAGCATTTCTTTGAGGCACGCGCCTGGAGCAGCTTTGCGCTGCCATGCATGCACTTGTCCACCTGAACATCGCCGACTCGGCAGACCGTCGGACGTCGAACTGGTGGTTTTTCGCCCTACCCCTCTGAAAAATGATGGAGTGAGTAACAGTTGGGATGATGACATTCCCAATATGATGGGAAAAATGAAAGCCATGTTCCAAACCACTAACCAGCAAAACATCCAAGAAATGGGATGAAATGGGAAGATGATAAAAATATGGTCAAACTTGGCTACAATACCCCCTTGTGGTACTCAAATTGACCAACATCTGTGATTGGTCAAAGCGCAAATTTTGAGCCATGTCCCAAATGGGGCTGCGAATGATTGTGAGTGGGGATATCATGGTCCGCTAAAATGGGATAGGCATATCTAGGCACGAGTTGCGACCCGATCACATTAAAACAAAAGCACCTATTCTTTGCCATGTGGAATACTTCATTATGTCCCCAATTACTAATTATTATCTAACACATGTAAACCATAGTTTTATCAATAACCAACATATCTAAACCATAGATTTATCCCCAAGTAACATATCTAAAACCATAGATTCAATAGATTGCTGATCTCTCCCATAGCCATTACATCAGCTCTCCCGGGAGCCCGCACCAAGCTCCCGAAATGACTGGCCGCCAACTTCGCTTCATCCACCACCTCAGACCAAACACAGAGCAGGGCGGCGAAAAAGAGGTAATGTTATGGCAAAGAACAAAATAATTAGTGCATTATAGATGTATAATATATTAAAGATATGCACGGATGTATACATAGATGTATTATCACAACACTTCATATAGATGTATACATTTACATTATGTAATCACCCACATATATATATATATGTATGTATGTATATATACACGGTCAGTAAACAGCCAAAGGGGAGGGAACCTAGTGAAGACCCCCAAATTTCAACCGAACAAGGGTCATGTTGACTAGATTCCATAAACATATCTGGGTTCCACACAATGTCTTGTTTAGATAAATCAGATCATGTGTGCCAAAAAAATATGATGACTCAAACCTCAGAGCTGAGAGCTAGTAACATTTTAGTAACTCGATATATCATGATATATCTCCAACACGGAAGTTGAGCTTCGTTGTCTTGTCTGCACGGCCCCAACAAAAAGCCTGGGATCCCGGCGACTCCGCCTGTCTGAATGGAAACCTGTGGCGATGTCCAACGTTGGTTGCTGCCATGGCATTGGCATGTGATCCTCTCTATCTAAATAGATTTTGATATCTGTGTATATCATATATATATATATATATATGTGTATGTGTATATGTCCATGTGCATATGTATGTATGTATGTGTATATATATATAGAGTAATTTAATCATACATATATATATATATTGGTATATGAACCCGAGTACATCCTGCCAAGGCGTTTCTCATAGCATCCCCTGAGTATCCGAGAAATTCGTCTCTCTCTCTCTCACTCTCTCTCTCTCTCTCTCTCTGGATCCGTAGGTTATGATTTACAGTGTATAAGGGCACAACTTGGACCATGAAGATGTGTGCACGTGCCCGATAATTAGTCATAATTATTCCATATTCTTTCCTTCAATTCTTGATGTTGAACATACTGTACTTGTCTTTATTTAGTGGGTTGCCAAGCGGCTGCCGAATCCTTCCCAAGGAATAAAATCTTCAAAGTTTCGCTACTGGGATCCTCTACCCAGTAGATGCATCAGTAAATGCACTCACCACTCATTGACCGTACGACCAACCCATCTGAATTGCTCTCCTCTTGAGTATATACAAATGATATTACATGCGCCAGAACCATCACTGGCTCCCAACAGCTCCAAAAACACGTGTCCATAGGGATTCCATAGGCGGTTGCCATCAGCTCCAATATATATATATATAATATATAATATATATATATATATATATAAATGGCGCATGTATCAATGTCGATATCCCCCTTCCGGTGGCCCCAGCCTCTACCAGTTTCAGAAAGCTATCCAAGAAGGGTCGAGCCTGGCCCAGCGCTCACAAGCTACAGGGTGTTAGTTGCGCCAAGTAAGAAGCTAGTGCGCTAGTTTTGCCAGGCATGCCAATATGAGGAGAGTGTCTATTACCTGAGGAGCTTCAGAGATGCCTCCACCATCCAGGCGTCAGTAGCCTTTGTTTGGACCATCCTCCGGATTCATCCTATGTGTACTACATGGGCCCCATGGGTTTCACGCCCAAACCGCGAAAAAACACAGGTCCTGACGACCTGCATCCTCAGCCATGTTGCGATAAACAGCGACCAAGGAGAAACTGGGGTTTCCCCCATGGTAAAACCCATTGTTGATTAAACAACACAATAATTAAAATTGTGTTCAAATGGGTGTTGACCACCATCTCCATTTCAATAAAGTTTCCATTGATGTCGGGAAACTGCCTTCCTCGTTTCGAACGGTTTAAGAATGGCGTTCTTAGACATCCACCTCATCAATCCCATCCCCCGAATGTATGAAATACCACGTAAGTTAAATAGCACCAGGGAACCCAATTGAAAATGGCCATTCATGGTGGATTTTCCCATTAAAAATTGTGATTTTCCATAGCTATGTTAGTTTACCAGAGGGTACATCCAATAGCAAGAGAGGATTTCTGTTGGCTCGTTTGATATTCAGGGAGGTTATTATTTTCCACGGGTCAGACCAAAATTTAGCATGGTCCAATCTGCAACGTATAATTACGACGTATAATGTTTTTGGGACATATATCCCCACAATGTATCTTACAATAAAATGCTAAAGTTCTGCGTGTCCCAGTTCTCTACTTACATTTGCCACATGTTGTCTGACTTTTATTCTGAAGTTTCCACATGTTATCTCACTCTTATTGATATGTTTTCCACATTCTATCGTGGCATTTCCCCTATATCCAATGTTGTTCCCATGGTTATTAATATTGTTCATTTCATGTTCAAATTACAACAGTGTACATTATCATGTAAAATAGCACATTATTATGTACCACTGGGGATAGTGACAGAAAGAAAACACCATGACTCGCTGCACCTTCTGGGCCACCACCTTGGCTGCATCTTCGGGCCTCATCTTTGGAGGCAGCCGCTCCTGATGTCATCCGTATAACGGACATCAAGTGATGTTGATCGGATATTGAGTTGGATTAACTGTTGATTTAATGGGATTTAAATAATTTTTATGGAATTTAATGCGATTAACTGAATTAAGTGTGATATGTTATTTTTAATACGTTAGACAGCAGTCATATCATGATATTCCTATGAGATGTAACTTCTTATCCATGTGGGTCAAACAACATTGGCAACAACCCACCCAAAACAAAAATTCATTGTATATCATATCATTGGATACTATATTTGAAAGGAGGGAAAACATGGGAAAACACAGGTCACAGGTATGTCTTTTAAGAGCAAGCATGGCAAGAGCCCATCCAGTGGGTGGGAGGTCACTTCACTCTCACAACTGGTTGGAGAAGCGAACCATCTCACGGACACATCAGAGTCATTCAGATCAGCTTCCCCCTTGTAGAATGAGAGTACAACAATTGAAATTTAAGCCATGAAAATATATCAATATATTATCATGCAATCATCAGAAATGGAGATAGACACATACGTCTGTATATCATATCATAGCATTTAAAGTTTAATTAATACAACGTCTGAAGTAGATCGGTGAAAATGGAGTGTGTAAGTTTTAAAACTGGAAAAAAACACACATGCGAGGGGTCCTTGTTTATGTCAGTATACACACGATGGTAGGCGATTTGTGGTTCCAATCCATCATAGTCTTGGGTTGGGACAAGGAAACACACTAGAAACGATCAGTGGCAGTGCACGTCCGTCTTCTACCATCCAATGAGATTGACACTTGATGCATCAACCTCTGCATTGCCAAAAGCTCCGCGTTCGCATTGACACATTTCGTGATGCAATTATACCATGGTCGCATTCTGAGGGAAAGTCTATGCAATGTCAAGTCCTGACCACGTTCATCATGTTCAGCCGGCAATGGCTTGCGTTTCGTCGGCAAGTTGTCAAAGTTGAGATTGCACCATCAGCCACTGAACTAAAACAAGTCGCTCTGAGTGGCATCCTGGCTGGAAGCCTGCCCCCTCAAGCCAAAAGACATTGATAAGTCTTGATGCCAAGAATTCAATGAAAGACTTGGGAATCACCAAGACCTCAATGGGAACTCCTCAAATTCAGGTGGTTGAAACGGCCACTTGGGGAATACCCATCTGGTAACTAACAGCTTGCTAATGAAGATCATCATATTTTCAATAACCTCTCTAAAATGGGCCACGTTTAAAAGCTATGATAGATTACCGAGGATACATTCAAACGACCTGTAGGACCCAACAATCAACTGACGACACAGCATCGATCATATTTGAGAACATCAACTACGACTCTGAAGGAGGGACTTCAAAAACAAATAACATTAAATAAAACCAAAATAATAAATAAATCACGCATCTCCACCTGTCAAGACTGTCAAGATTCTAATGATTGGATATGTATAGGGGCGTTTTGGGGTTCCTGACATTCCTCCCATCCCAGCTTTCCTTCGACAGAATCGGCGCCATGATGTCTGAGTTATCCGCGAGCACTTGTGGCTGATCTTCCAGGGGAACCAATGTTTTGCAAGGGCTGGATGTATCAGAAGAATGGTTGGAATTGCCTATGAAAGCACAAGTACTTCAATATACTTGAACGATAATGCTTTCTTCAATGTGTTCACATTGATCAAGAAGGCGGAGAAAAATATGATCGAAACGAAGGGGAGATATTTCAAACAGAAAGGTGTTGCTGCAACACTTACGCCTCAATTGAAATAATATCAGGTTGGATATTCTCTGACTAAATGCCTTTGGTGTAGTTTTTTACTACACTTGATCCTGTTCGGCCGCGGAAAGCATCGACGGTGAATCGACCCATAGCTGGTTGGTGGTTTTTCGCCCTACCCCTCAGAAATGATGGAGTGAAAGTCACTTGGGATGATTTTCCATTCCCAATATATTGGAAAGTCATAAAATTCCATGGTTCCAGTCACCCCCAACCAGATACCACCCCATACTACACTTCAATAAAACAACTCGACAGCTCGACGAACGTAGATATATGGGGTTGTCTGAAAATAGCCTACCCCATTCCCTCGGCTGCCTAATCACCATTTTCCCGATAAACATTGGCACATTAGGGTATACGTCATTTTCAGATATGCCCATTCTGAAAAGTAAAGCCTCCTGCTTGCTTATACTATCCGATATATTGGAGATTATCATCATGCATGAACTGGAAATCCCGTTCTCAACCGACCAGTATTATAAAGGTTCAGAGGGTTTTGAACACCTGCTCATATGTGCCATGGGCAAAACATGATAGCTATGGTTTATGGTCATCCCATCACAATCTAGACATGTTCTGGCTAATCACATTGGATTGATGACATTTGATGACCATGATCTCTTGTGGAAAACCCATGTTCTGGCAATGGCTCATAAATAGTTTGATTCAACATTTATGGGAAAAAAACAACTAAAAACTAGTCCATCCATGTCCATCCACTGGTATGTTCCTGATCTTCGCACAGCAATAATAAACCATCTCCAAATTTGCCATAAATGGTTGCTACAAGCCATCAAAATATAGGTGGTTTATGGCATTGCTTTACTAACATGAATCATAAGGGTTGTAAGATGTTATGTCATGTCATGTCCCATTGTAATATCCACTAACATCTATAAACTCACCAAAAATAAAATCCATACATCCCAAATCACAGTCCAACTATATTCCCAGTTAGTTGGTCCAAATATCGCCCAGTTATAACATGTTATAACAACCATAATTGGTTATTGGTCAATATTCCCGGTGACATTTCCTGTGATATTCCCAATTTGGGTTATTTTCCCAGTTATATATTCCAAGCTATATAGTTGGTTATATTGGAAGGTTATATTCCCAGTTGTAGAGTTGGTGATATTCCCAGTTATTCCCAGTTATATATGCCCAGTTATATAGTTGGTTAATGTATGTTGATGTTGGTTAATCTATGTTAATGTTGGTTAATCTATGTTAATGTTGGTTAATGTTGCTTAGTTAATCCCAGTTGTAATATGTTGTATTGAAAACACCCTCTGGTAATGACTAACATAACTATGGAAAATCACCATAGAAATATATAGAAATAGTGGATTTCCCCATGAAACATGGTGATTTTCCATAGTTATGTTAGTTTACCAGAGGGTAAGTTGCTTCTATTCCAATATCACCGGCCCCACCGTCCACCACGACCGTTGCGAAGGGACGGCACCTGCTGCGGATCCAGGTGACGCCACAGCGCCGTGCGCAGCTTTCGGGACTGGCGTCGTTGGAGTTCGTTCCAAGGGGGATTGAATTGGATAGAAACACTGATCCATGACCCAGAAATGATAACCACTGGTTTTTCTATCCCTTAAAATGATTATAGATAAAGAATGATAAAGAAACCACTATAACATACTATAACCATAAATGATTAAAACCACTGGTCAATAATTAAAAATAGCATATCTCAGAAATGATAAAGGTATAGAAGATGATCAGTTTACATTCATGATTGAGAAAAACCGTTTCTTAAAATCATCTGTTAATCAGGATCAAAGGAAACAGTGTTTACATTCAGATATGTGATTAAGCCCAAAAAACATGTAAGGTGAAGCTGTAACATCTGGCATTCATTTTCTTGGAAACCAACTCATACACCAAGCCGGCATCCACACAGTCAATTTCAAAGCAAGGATAGTAAAAACACATAGTAAAAACACACAAAAAACTTTGGTTTTTGTAGAATATTGGATTCATTCTGGGTTTTTTGTTGGGGGAATTTGATGTTGGGAATGACATTGGAACTATTAAATAGGCCTCAACCACCCGAAACAGAGCGGATGGTTGGCACCACCAACCATCCACTGAGATGGAAGCATGTCGATATTTGTCGGTTTTCCAAAATGGGGGGACAGTACACCACAATGGATGGCTTGTAATGGAAAATCATGGAAAATCCTATTCAAATGGATGATTTGGGGATCCCCCCACCACTTAGGAACCTCCATATCTGTCTTATGCTTCCATTCACCACAGGAGCTCCTTCCAGTTCTTCCTCTTTTTACCATCTGACAACATCCTCAACAGCTCGCTGCTGGACGTGAACGTCTCGCGCTCTAGTGCTATTCTGGCGGTATTCTGGTGGTCTCAGTAGCTGTTGCAGCCAATTCCAGGGTTCAATACAACATCTTTGACACTCGAAGGTTTTTCCATCATGATGCACATAGTGTTCAAACATGTTCAAACAGCGTCATTCCCCTTAGAACTCCTTGGATACACAGGAAGTGAAATGCTCCAGGGCGCTTCTGCGCAAGCAGTCACTCGCTTGCAACTCGATCCTATCGGCAACGACTCATGGAGAAACCAATCAATGTGTGTAAATGTGCGAAGAGACCGCTAGATTGATGAGTTGGCTTTCGAGGTCAACGATTGGATCTATTGTCCATATATCTAAGATCTATATTTAGTCTCTATATAGTCTGTATATTGTTATATATATAGATACTGTAATATATGATAATATAGATAGTGTCAATTACAAACTTACCAAGCAACTTTTAGCTGTGGGGGTCCCTACGCGGCGAACAGTGGGCGCCATTCTCGGCTCAAAGTTCAAAGAGCGATCGTGCCAGGACCCAGTAGCGACCACTGCTCTGTTCCTGCAAGGGCCTCGGTCGTGACGTCGTGGGCTGGAGATGGCTGGAGATAGATATGGAAGCCATGGTCCATTTAGTTGCACAATCGAGCAAAGAAAAATTGTTTGGCATAGCTATACTACATTAACTACCAGAGGGTATAGGATATGTGTGGGAAAATGGATTGCCGAATCAAAGCTGCTGCAAATTAAGGGTGACTTGCTGAAAATGTATGCATAATTGTAATTCCGAAGTGTCAGTTTATGTCTATATAGTGATCACACACATACATACATATTGTAATCTAACATTGAACCACCGCCAGTGGCCAGCAATAAATTAGAAAATAATGTATTGACAATGCTATTGAACAGGTAATTATTGTTGACTTTTATCATATTTTACATATGTCCCATGGACCAACTGGTGCTCATAAATAAGACCCCAGAAGTCACTGAATGGGTAGCCGCTGGGCATGAGCCAGCCAGTTGCACCCGTCTAGCATTGACCTTCCCATAGACATACAGTAGCAATAGAAGCAATTCCATTTACATTCAATTCCAATCCAATTCCTTACAATTTTCAATTATATATATATAATCAACATGAATGTTTAATTGTCGCAGGATGGGGGAAGAGTTACCCAAAGACTCCTGATGGTTTTTCTATCAATTCCAAATCCTTTTTTACCAGAGGGTACAAAGTGGTCTCCACAGTACAAACTGATTTACTAACCCATCTAATTCAAATACATCCTGCTACATCTACCGTAAAACAAACTTAGCCACCATCAATCAGTATAAATCCCCATGTTTGTTGGTTAAATGATGTTTCATCCCCATTTATAGTGTGGTAAAAAAATGTTTTTGTTGGTTAAATCATGTTAAAACCAAGTTTTTAGTGGTAAAACCCTCCCTTTTTGTTAATTGAATCATCAATGTTACCTCACCATGCTGTTGGAAAACGGCCGAGGCGCTCGAAGTCAGCTCGGTAGCCTGTCTCCTCGGCCAGCTGCTTGCTCGCCTGGCTGAACGGGATGAACATCACAGTGTCACTGAAGTTCGGAAGCATTTTTTTGGCTTGTAGACATAGCAGTAGACATGTGTGCAGATGTTTGCATAGCAGTTTATTACTGTATATAATTTTAGCTGAATAATGATAATGAATGATAATTCATAAGAATTCACCAGAAGTGAAGGTGATTTGGGGATGCCCTTTTCAATTTATCTGAAGATGATGGACATCACTGAAACTTCAAACACAGGGGCGCTGGCGCAACACCGGTTGAATGTGACCATGATGGTTGCAATGATTTGGAGGATAAACAACACTAAACCGTCATTGAAATCAATTTTCCCCAGCAGAACACTTAAGCATTGTCCACATTGTATGCCCGCAGCACCATGGCCTGGTTTTATAGATCAACATAGCAGCACCATGGTTTCAGAAATGGCATGATCCCATCTATTATCCCCCTCGGGCGCCAGAGGCTCGGCCTGGAGGATGAGCGTCGCCGCTTCACTTTGCACCTTCGAGCCGTGTGACCCGTGTGACCCGTGTGACCCGTGTGACCCGTGTGACCCGTGTGACCTTTCCCAGGAACTAAGTTGAAAAATTATAGTTTATATATGTTTATATGATAATACTATCATATACTATCAACATAATCATGGTTTGATATTACTGTTATCAATATACTAGTTTGATGGTCAGCTCAGAATAATATGAGTATGTTGAGTAATTAATGGTAATGCAAAGGAATCTGACTTTAGAATTAGAGTATACGGATAATCTTAATAATCATCGCTACTACTGATTGTATAATTGTATAAGTAATGAAACACTGATATTAGCGTCGACGATTGTATCATATCCCCATTACATATAATGTGGTAAACCAATGAAGGTTTATTTTTTATTTTATAAAAAAAAAAAAAAAAAACTAAGTGATATTGAACCCCAATAAACCAACTTAAAATATACAGTGTGGTAAACAATCCCCAATGAAGCTTTACTGGTTGGTGGTATACCTACCACTCTGAAAAATATGAAAGTCAGTTGGGATCTGTTTATTCCCGTTATATAGAAAAATAAAAATGGTCCAAACCACCAACCAGATATCTTATTAACCATTATTAACCACCATTAAACACCATTATTCACAAAATTATGATGATGTTTCTTATTGAGTATACCCCTAGCAATGGCTTGATGCGAAATGAACCCCTTTGGTGGTTGCTTAATGGGATGGTTTATGGCATTTCGTGAATCCAATTGGTTGACATTTCCATGAAATATATCCAATGATATGTCCATTAAATCACCATTAAACCATGGTGGTTATGTAAATCCCACATATATACATATATATATAATATTAATATACATTATATATGTATATATATATACACATGTAATGAGTCATGACATGTCATGATTTTCCATTGAATCCCATTAACACCATCATTCTAGCACCATTTTTGTTGCTTACCTCGAGGCTAGCCCCACCCCTCCAAGTGCCGCCGCACCTTCGGTTTGGTGATCAAGGTCTTGGGAAGCGGAGGCAGCGGCACGTCCGACGGCTGTGCGGGGAAAAAAACACAACGTAAAACCAAGAATTTCTGGTATATTTATGGACTAAACCAAGATTTTCTGGTATATTTGTGGGATTTTTCGACTAGATTCACTAGATTTATGGTGATTCATTGAGCCGTGTCAGCTCAAAGTTGATGCGTGGCCTCCGGGCCTCCCAGCCCAGGAAACCGTGAAGTGGTGGGGGCTCTTATTGGGGTGTAGCCTTAACCAATTCCTGGCGTAGTTCTTTTGTTG
>Ga0126342_10008914_pt1 | contig 17968 bp, 16 predicted proteins | sample Cyp1metagenome_FD_92528 | JGI IMG/M metagenome (GOLD analysis project Ga0126342, IMG submission 92528) | Coral microbial communities from Lord Howe Island, Old Settlement Bay, Australia - Cyphastrea 1 metagenome | ecosystem: Host-associated > Invertebrates > Cnidaria > Coral ... | reverse complement strand
TATTATTATTATATATATACACATATTATATAATACATATTATATATCATAATAATGATAATGATAATCATGACAATGACAATAATAACAATGATAATGATAACTAATAACTAACTAATAATTGAGAATAATAACTAATAATAACTACTCATCAATCCTAGACTAGGAATGCCTCCGTAGCAACCACCTGCCGAATGGATTCAAGCCGCTTTTTGATGCTGTGAGCCCAGTTAGGACTTATTCATGTTCTCATGGCAACTAACAGACTTCCCCTACATGGGATACCCAAAATCAATAGCTAAGACATGCTAAGACGTTTAAAGTGGAACATGATCATGCACAGATGCTGTTAAGAAAGTGTGGGATTTCGGGGTTCCATTTTTTTCGAGGCGACTCAGCGACTCGGTGTCTAAAAATGGGCTATACACCCGCACATGGCAAGTTTGAGAAGACTGATGATAAACCATGACAAAACATGACCAATTGAGTCCCCAAGTGACACTTCCAGAAGTTTCCTCCCCCTACCATCTGGTTATGACTAACATAGCCATGGAAGCCATGGCCTATAGAAATAGATGGTTTACCTATATATAATATATATATATATATAATAGCATGGTGATTTTCCATGGCAAACTGTTAGTCATAACCAGATGGTAAATCATCTATAGGATTTGTCATGATTTGTCCATGGAGGATCTCCCGAGGTCGTGGTCTTCGAATCCGACGCCTCCTATGCGCGCGCTTCGGCGCCCCGCTCGGCCGGGGGGATCCGACAGCAGTTCTCGCTGCCGGTGAATGTGGCGCTGTCGCTCTACGGCATCGATTTCCTGAAGCAGGGCCTCAAGAAGCTGTGCCAAGGATGGGTGTTCGATGGGTGGAGCGAAAAGTCTGGAAGATCCTCTGGAAAATGAATGAAATGAATGACATGAATGAAATGAATGAAATGAATGAAATGAATGAAATTAATGAAATGAAATGAATGAAAGGAATGAAATGAATGAAACGAATGAAATGAATGAACTAATGGGGTAAGAATATTCTGAGCTAGACCCAGATGGAGAGATCGGAAGGGTGGTTGGGTCACCATCGGAAGTCATCAGGCTACTGTGACAGAAAAACATGCTAAGTATAGTAGATTTGTTTGAACGTGTCAGTAACTAGTGGGATCAAAATTTCCATGGCCGTGATTGACTTGCCAGGAGTGGACGTAGATGCTGACGTGCAGTTCAAGGTCCGCTGCATTGATGTGGGATGATTTGGGTAGAGATGGTGGGAGCTCCTGGAGTTGGAGCAGAGGATCAGATTTCCTGATGATTTGTTGGGTACCAGGATTTTTGGAGACACGTGGGCTGCCTTGTTGTTATTTCTTGATGGCACTATTCAGGAGCATGGCTACCTGCTGCTGGCCACACCAGAAGGAGAGGCCAGGGCTTTGAGAGACGTGAACTTGTGGAGGAATGGTGAAAGACATCTTGGGCGTTTCTCCAGTTGAGGATAAAAACCATGCTGTTTTATGGAGATTTATCGAGACTTATGGACATGTTTCATGACTTTCACGCATTTTCACGCTGACTGGCCAGGCAGTCCTCAGAGAAAACAACGCGGTGCAACACGCGGCTGGTGCCTCGTGGATTCGTTTGATGGATCCCGGGGAGCTCAACACCAGGTCGGGCGCCGATCATCGCATCAGATCATTTGGAGATATCTTCGGATAACTGGAACGATAGGTGGAATGATTCAGATGATTTAGAGATCGTATAGTATGATATATCGAGATATCTCCTATATGATAAATGGATATAAATGGAATGATACTTACCCTTGAATGATTCACAATGATGGTTTAGTAGGGGTCAGTAATCCCTAAATGGCTGAGTTTGAAACCGCTGGAGGTTCCCCTGGCTCTGCACCGATGGCGTGGCCCTGGGGTCCTTTGGTGAGAGTAATGAGGGATACTTTGATCCCTGGGCGCTGCTGCAGGCGGCATCCTGCGGAAGATGAAAGGAATTATCATGGGAACTGTGGAGATTTCGGTGTTGGATGGCCCAAAACCCATTGTTTTTTTTTTGAAGAGATGAGCTTGTGCAGGGAGCCTTGGATTGACATGGAGGACACCAGGTCACTTCCTGTGGATGCGAGGCCATGCGCAAAGCAGCAATGGCAAGAGGAGTTGAGTTTATTGAACAGCCTGTGAAGGGCTTCAGTATGCTGGGGTGCTCAGAGTGCCGTCGAATGGCTCCTTGGCCGATTGTTTGCCCCTCGTTGGATTTGGAGTGGGACTCAGTCCCGCAATTTGAAAAAGTCTTGGAAGTCAAGCAGACCTCAGGCTATGCAATAACCATTGCAAGTGACATGAAGTGACAGTCTAACATGGCAAATCATCAACAGATGATTCCGAATTTCATGCTTAGTTAAGTTACATCATGTTATATATGGTTCTATCATGTTATATCCCCATGATATTCCCATGACATCCCCATATCATATCCCAATGTCACTGTCATCCCTTGGGGACTCCCTTTGACGTCAAGGTCGGGCGGTCGCATTGAAGGCCTCCATTTGGGCGATGGTGCAACGGTGCACGCCGGTACCGTGGTCAACGCCGCAGGCGCCGTGCTGTTTCGAAGGGATCACTGCAGACTGGTACAGTGTTTTTTTTCGGTTCCAAAATTGTTCCGACAGAATTTTGACATTGACATCTCTCCTTCTCTCTCTCTCTCTCTGATTTAGGGAGTGACGACATCACAACATCACAATCAACTTTGCAAGACCTTGGGTTCTCCTTGTGTTGTAAGCAGCTGATCAATGCATAAATTGCGCTCAGGTGCCTTTGGCGGAAAAATGCTGGGAATCCCAGACGAAATAGGGAGGTCTTGGTCCATTTGGTCCTTCATCCCCAGGTCAATCATAATTTTCCCCTTAAGAACTACCTTATTTGGGGCATCCCCGTTTTCAGACACACCCAATAGATCCAATAGTGAAGTCAGTTGTGCCGTGATGTGCAGATATAGTTCAAGAAATAGCTATGGCCAGACATATTGAGCACTCGGCCAGAAATAATTTGGCCCTTCGGGAAATGGTAGCACTGGGAACCCTTCTAGCTGGAAATAACAGGCTTGACAAGAAACAAGAGACGCATATCCGAAAGGTCAGTTCAAAATGGTTTACAGTACAGTAATACAATTGGACATTGGTTGTGCGACAGCTTTCCTGGATGCTGCTGTCATCTGCTGTCGGCTGCTGTACATTGCAATGTGCATCACTGACTAAATGCCTTTCCAGCTGGAGCTAATCATGACGACTCGCCAAGGGTACAGATGTGTGGAGATGTTACTCCGCTTCCAGTGGTTCCAAGAAAGCCCGAAGTCTCAGCACTGGACCTGTGGCCTTTTATAGAAAGAGCTATGGAAGGACCCCTGACCTATGCTTATCTTGAACTCTTTAGTCAACATGCATTTTGGTGGACAACTTTGCTTTATTCAATTTATTCCACTTTACCATAGTAGTTGGAAAAAGTGGAGCTTCCTTCCACTCCAACAGAGCTTGAATTGTCTGGAGAACCCACCCCCCTTCTTCTTGGAAGGCGCTGCATGTTTATGTTCCACGTGGGTCAAGAGGCGTGGCCAGGGCCAGACAGGGTGAGGGAGAATTTGGGAAGTATGAATCCAAATTGACCAATGCTCGGTGCGGTGCGGATATTCTTACAGTCGCTTCGGCTGAAGTTCCACATCGATATGGAGGTTTCCCATTCATGGGGCCATTCATGGCCCTATGAATCATCCATTTATACATGGGGGTACCACCAAAATAGATGCTTTATAGGTACCCCCATGAAGCATCCTATACCAATAAATGGTACATCCTATAAATGGAACATCCATGGTATACCATCATTTTTACATCTATTATTTATTATTTTAATGGAACATCCTATTGGTACATCTATTTTTAATAGGATATCCACCATGAAATGGGGGCCCCTGGGAACTCTCCGCCAGGCATCCAGTGATGGTCATTTTCCGCGTCCTACGGACGATACACCGCTCACCATTGATTCCAGTGGAGCATATTTCCGTGGGCAGCTGAGGGGTCCTTTAAGGGTCCGAACATTGTGACCCGGCTGTGACTGGAGATGGATTGACTATGGATTGACTATGGATTGACTTACTTTGAAGTACGGACATCATCTTCTGTGAATTCCACGGTGGATGCAATTCATGTGGAATATGATTATAGATGATGATATGATATTATGTTCTAAGGATGAATATGTATTTGAGCTGGCTGCTAATTCTGCTCAGTTCTATTTTGACTGCCTTGCTGTGCGTTTCTCTTCCCTTGATCTTTGGCTGCCCCTTGTGTGCGAAGTCACTAGTCAATCTTGGTGTCTCAGAGTTACCGGACCGATTGGTTTCCCAGACTTTCAAAATCGCAAAAGCCGCGTATGATTCTAAGCGAAATTGAAGGGTTCTCCATGATTTTGGGATAATTTTGATAAACTTTGAATGGGTCTTGCCACATTCTTGAACATGACATAGCCAATCTTTCCAAGGTTCAGAAGGTTCTCGTGGCCGCTTCCTGTCTTTACCTCAGCTTTGCTGATGAAGTCTTTCAGAAAATCAGAGATTTGCAAATTTATCTGGGTCCCAAGGTATCAGAGATTTGCAAATTTATCTGGGTCCCAAGGTATCAGAGATTTGCAAATTTATCTGGGTCCCAAGGTATCATAAGGTATCCATCGGTATCCCATCCCCGAAACAACTTTGACCCAGGTGTGGAGTAGCTCCGCGGCCCGAGGACGACCACGACTGTGAAGATTACGAGGCGGTGGACTTTGTGGATCACGAGCTCTTTGAGGAGCCATGGGGTACCCATGGGGTCCCCCAAATTTGATGCCGGAAGTTTTCCCCCATTGGATTTTGACTCTAAAATGAGGTACCCAACAGTTTTGAGACAACCCATATCATCCCATATCTTGAATGGCCTTTCCGAGCAGAATCAGCACCTTTCCAAAGGGTTGGATCCCATGAGCAGTCTGTTGAAGTTTGGCTTATCGGTGAAGCAGTTTCAGCACCCGGTGGTGAACAACTAGGGCTGAAAATTAGGTTTCTCTGACAATAGGCGAATTCCAAGAATTTTCCCTACAAATCCAATGGTTGTTCGAAAAACAATTCAAGGTTTCTCTGATAATAGGCAACTTCCACATTTCCCTACAAATCCAATGGTTGAAACAGATTCGAAAAGCCATGAGTTCCCATAATTTCCCTGTTATTTCCACCATTGTATGGCCATATCTTGGGGAGTAAAGCCTCGGTTTTCTCCCTTTCTCAGGAGGTGATCTGGCCTGCCCTGGCGGAACGTGCTCCGGCCCTGGAGGTGGTGGGCTCGGGGGCAAAGGTGGGTCCCAGCTGGTTCAGGTGTGTCTTGGCTCCAAAGATTTCAATGATTTTCGATTCACTTTGATATTTTTTCCGTAATTGAATGAACTATCTGATGACTTAGCACATACCCTGGCAAGGCCATCAAGTTGGAATCCTCCTGGGCTGGGCTTTACGAGTACAACACCCTGGACCAAAATGGCGTCGTGGGGTGCGGACGCCCGTGGATCGGGCAGCCGAGCTGTTGACAGTTTCAACCTTTTCTTGGGGAATCGAGTATTAGTGGTGGCAAGCAAGGCAACTAAGCGGTTTTTTGGTGCGTCACAGCTTGACATTTCTTGACTCAAGATCGATGACTTTTGCATCTCCAAAGCTGGGCCATTTGGTTCGGAGCCGTTTATTTTGCATCAACAGCCATTTCGAATTTGTCATGGAGGTGAAAGGTCAAGTTTTTAATGGGCGTTCAAGGCGAGGGGCGTGACACCGTGTTTGCCAAGGGCTTTCCCTCAAATGACCACTCTATCCCCAAACAATTTGCAGCGTCCCCTCACAGCCTTTTCCCCCCGCCGTGAGGGGAGCAAACCCAAAAAACCCTTGAGCCTACCCCATGATCGATGACTGATGGCTTTTGAGGTGGCATCCAGATGTGCCCAACCTGATGATTGCTTGTGGCTTCAGTGGCCATGGCTTACAGCAGGCGTGAAACTCTGGCAGCACCTCTTATGTATGTATCATGTATATAAACTAAAATAGTATAATATATATATAATTCAATATAAATTAATATAGTATAAGTATAATATAATATCACATAATATAATATAATATAATATAATATCACATAATACAATATAAAATCACATAATATGATATAATATCACATAATATAATATAATTAAATATATCATATCATATCATATTATAATATAATATAATATGATATAATATGATACAATATAATACAATACAATACAATACAATATGATATAATATAATATAATATGATATGATATAATATGATATAGTATAATATGATATAGTATAATACAATAACGTATACATACACACGTACATATACATATACATGTACATGTACATGTACATGTACATATAAATACATATCCACATATATGCACTTGCACGCCACTGCGACTGTGAAACTAATGTGTTCGCGTTTTTTTTGTTTTAATAATAGGGTATTATTGATCATCTCTGATTTTGATGGTTTATCCTCATCCTCCCTTTTTGAAAAGGCCATAAAATGCCATAAAGTGGGCCTCTGTCTGGGGATGCCTGGAGTACACGTTTTTTTGGAGCTGGCCGTTGTTTGGAGGCACCTGGCGTTGGTTGTGCAGTTGCAGAGTTGCTGTCCTTGGGGGGGTGCCCTGGCAGCCAGGGCATGGACAGATATCTTGAGATTCTGCTGTGAATCAGATTTTTTGACTTCTGAATTTCCTGAATGCTGGTACAACTGTGCACTATCTCAATGCAGTCTATCAGCACCTTCATGACACGAAGGCTGCACAGAATATCAACTTCCTAGCATTTCTTGGGCTATCAGCATCTGAATCTTCAATCCAAGGGTACGCTACCACCATGACTCACAGCCATTTGCTTAGGACATGACCAGAAAACAACAACTGCCATCTGCTGCCCAGGTACAAAAGCATTGACCTCTCCATCTTGGGCTACGACCGCATTTGCCGCAATGAGCCGGTGCTGGAACGTGGCATCTATTGATTTGGTGATCGCTGGTGATTTGGCCGCGGTACAGCAAGCGCCACGAGAAAAGGATCTGCACTGGCATCGGTTCAAGTGACATGAAGCGACTGTAAACAAGATAGTTATGATTTTTCACTCTTGATTCTGAATGATTCCAATCTGCGTGTTGGAACGAAATTGTTCTTGGCAGATGCGCTTCTCAAAGTCTACCTGGACTTGAGGGTCATGGTTCAGAATAGCCTCAGAGTGTCATTGATCAACAAGATCAACAATCCAGTCATGGAATATTTGACAGCCAGGGGCCTTTGTGCTTAAACAAAAGCCACTGAGACTGGGGTGGGGTGTCTTTGTGCAATGTCCAACAAAGGTTGATGATGGTCAATGATGTGTAACGATGTTGTGACGATGTTTGTGGCTCAAGCTGCGCGGGCTCCCAACCACAAAAATGGAGGCGGGGTTCATTGCTGCATGCAGACTCTTGTCCAAACTGCAGCCTGACTATTTTCATCAGTCGATTTGGTTCCAATCCCGCACAATCCCCCAAAATTTACCATGCTGTTAGACATGCAAGGGTTCTTGAGTTTTTTGAGCGCCTCCCATGGTAAAATTGGGTAGATGGTAGAGTACATGTGACATTTTGTGTGTCTTTTGGTTTACCCCATTAGTTTTCCCTTGTACATCCCTGCGGTAAGGAGATGAAGAGAGAACATAGGTTGAACCGTTTCCAAGACATTTTGATATATGTCCTGTCCTTCCAATGTGTGAAGATCCTTTGGGGATACAAGTTTCCATAAGTTTCCAGTGAAAATGCTCCAACAGATACGGTTCCAACAGAGTCACCGTCCAACACCGTGCCGGGCACCACCGGCACCAGGTGGACACGGAGTATCCGGGAACAGCCGTTGAGCGCCTGAGAAACATTCAGGCGTGGCCCCACATCTCACAATGAATGTAGTAACCATTGATGAACCCAATTTTGCTTGGATTTTCCACTGATTTCAAGCAGAATGTTATGAACAAATTCAAGTTGGAGGATTCTAGTGTCATCCAAATATAGCTTTCGGATGCTTTCGGATGCTTTGGGAATGTGATTCCATATATTCCATGATGTTGGCAACCTTGGAACAATCCATGAGGAGCGCGTTCGAAGCTTGAACTCAGATGATCTCAGCAAAGAGTGGGAAGAGGCACGGTGGGCACCACGGGCACGACGGGCACGAAGTCGATTCTGGTCATTTTTTTGTGACTTGACATGTGACTCATTGATCCAATTTTGGGGGTGCAATACATTGCAATACATTGCAATACCATATGTTGACTGCCAAATTGCAAACAGTGACATACTGATTGACTGATTGTGGTACCATGATGCTCGAAAAAATATGCGGTGCAAAAACTGCTGCAGCAAACTCGAAGTAGAGTGTTGTGAAGTTGTGATGTGTTGTGTTGATCACAAGTTTTTGTTCCGGATCGAAAAGTCCACAAAACGGGTTGCTTCACTTTCCCGTTGCAGTCGAAGAACAACTCATCAAGCAATGACCAGAAGTGTGACTAATTAAGTTTACTTGAAATTTTCGAGCCAGGCGTGTGAGATTATTACTCGAGGACAAATCCCATTTTTGCTGGAGGCCAAATCCTATTTTTGTATATTTTTGCTGTTTCTGCTACGTGAATCAAAGGCCTCTTGAAGCCGTCCAAAGACCCTGCCAAAATGTCAATGTTCCCTACAGATCCAACAGGTGAGGCGGAAGATCCTTTGGGCGGGCGGTCTGAAGGCAGAAGATCCTTTGGGATCTGTTCTAGTGAAGATGTTCATGCGCAAGTGATACATCATGGCACGCTGTAAGAGAGGGAGAGAGAGGGAGAGAGAGAGGTTGCAAGCGGATAGTTTTGGTACATGTAATCCTGACTCATCAAGGATTCAGAGCAGATAAGCACGAGCCGTTCCCAAAACCCTCGCAAAACCTCCCGTCATCCTCCATGCTTTATCCCATTATATCTAAACGATGAGACCGGGCATGTTGTGCGCCATGTCAGGATTTGCCCCACAGCCGACCAGGGCAGGGCTACACCGGTCTCTCTGCCACGCTTTGGGCAGACTCTTGTCGTCAAGGGCCAGCAGTTCTGTGGTTTCGTGTGCATTTCAAGAATTGTTTTCTGCACTTTGAGCCGAACGATGTGTTTGGTTGTTTTTCCGTCATGATTGTCCTGCCATCAAGCAGTTGTTTCAGAATCTTCTGCCAGTGAATCACTTGGTGGAGACCTTGGTACAACTGCTCCGTGGTTTGCTTTGGCTTCAGGCCTTCCAAACAAATTTGGCATGTCAGACAAAGATAGACAAAGCGCAACTTGCACCAGGGCTCCAGCCGGAAAAATGAGGACCATCAGTATATAGAGCCCAGCAGGGTGTTCATCCATACCGGAAATATCGTGAAACGTTGATCCGCACTGACAGAGATCTTTCAGGGGGGTTGAAACATGTTGAAACATATTGAAACCACTAACCCGAAAATCAGAATAAGATCCTCGTGACTTTTGCACCATGCTGAGCCGATCTTTGTGCCTCCTGAGCAGTTTTTGGCTAGTGGCAGCTGAGCCGGCGACGGCGTTTGAGGAGTGGGGCGGGATTTTGGGTGCTCCAAGTTTGAAAATTTACCTTTCTTTCCAGAGGGGCAGAGGATCACAACTATGTTGGTCCACCCTGTACCCTCTAGAATCTGAACTGGATCACTCTGGAGAAGTGGAACAGTGAACACTTTCCAGTCGCAGGAGTATGGATGTCCAACTTCTGAACTGCACTTTCGTTTGGAGAATGATTTCGTGGTGAGCATTTCTCCCTTTCGACACGCTGACGAAACGAAGTGGGACTCAAAGTGGCTAAGCACCTGGACGCAGAACAACACCAAGTGCCTGAAGAGCCCTGGCCGGTTTCAGAAATAAATAAATACTGTACCTTGTTTGGTAATGGTTGGTATATAAGTTGGTACGGGTTTATATTTTATACAATTGATATATAGTTTGAATATGTTTAAGATTAGTTTGATACTGCTGTGTCTGGTTTTATATTTTTACATTTGTTCCTTCTGTTTCTGAATTTTACTCTTTTGTCGTGGTTTCATACCGAAAGTATCTCTGACACTGACACTGTTCTACTCTGGACGACGATTCGCGGTGCTCAAGGACGGCGTTCTTCCGCCACGGGGTGCTCCTCTTCCGTGGTTTTGAAATTCTGGAGCCCCTGGCGTTTGAAGAGGTGGCACTTTCTCTGGTATCTCAGCCGCCTTTTGAAACATGGAGACGGGCCCGCCCCAATCCAAGTGTCGGACAAACACCACATTTGTTGGTCGGGTCAGCTTCAAGGCTCACATCAGTTTACTCAGGTTCATCCCTTGTGAATTCCACGGATGTTATGGGTATTTGTGGCTGTTGGGAGTGTTGGGATCTAGCACCTAGCGGTCTGAAAATGAGCCTCTAAATCCACTGATGAATCAAGTACTGGTTTCAGCATTTCCCATATTTCCCATGGCAGCCAGTGCCCAGTGTCTGAGGTACCCAACCTAGAGAAGGCATATTTGGGCACGTCTCCTAGGAGTCAAATCAATGGTACCTCCTATGTCTTCACTGCAGCGGATTTCAGTCCACATCGGACAGTGGCTCGCTGTTTCACAGTTGCCAACGGATTGCGACGTTGGATGGATGTTTTCCGAGCCGAACAAGGGTCTTTTTTGGCGATTTTGCCAGCAAAAATGGGGATTCAACCAGCAAACATGGTCAAATCCAGGCTTATTATAAGCTACGATCAAAATTTACCGAAGTGAAGAGTAGTCTGGGTTTCTACTTTTGGAACATTGAACTGAGACTTGCAAAACGAGAAGCCACTCTAGAGAAAACAATGATTTCCTACAAAACGATAAGACATTCTCAAAAAAATAAGGACCAGTTGCCAAATAACACTACAAGTATATAATATAATGATATATAATGCATTATAATTATAATGCATATTATATTACGTATGCATATCCTCAAGATGGATGGTTCAATACAGAACATGACGAATTCTGTGGGTCCGTTCCCATGTGATCCATGCGAAGTGGAACCTGAGAACTCGCCTTTTTCCACAGATCGATCCTTGAATGAAGAAAAACTTTATGATCTCATTATAGAAACACATGTACAAACCATTCTAGAACCAAACACTAGAAAAATTGATGATGTTCATCTCTACACTCGGAAAAATATGGATTTCCCGATGCTTCTCCCAAAAGGGCCGGACGGCAGATGGGTTTCTGTGTCAGGTGCCGGTTCACATCGAGATGTCCTTCCGTGACAGCCCGCCGGCCACGCAACTCTTCTACGCCCAGCAGGTGGACCAATGGAAAGGCGGCGAAACCCCGTTGAGCTTCGGCAGATTTCACGGTGCTATGGCCATATCCATCCATATTCCATGATATTCCGTAATGGGGAGACAGTTGGAGCAACGAATTGAGTTTCCTAACCATATGATATGTATATACATATATTTAATCATACAGTTATATACACATATTCATATATTTAAGCTTCCATTCTTTAATGATCTTGAATGGGGGTTTTCAGCATTACCCATTTTTCGGACGCTTGAGTCCCTGCGAGCTCCCGGGCGAGTTGGGGTTTTAGTGGAAACTCATCTTCCCCCAAAACATGGCAAAGGAAGGCCCCCCTAGTTACTGGAGTTGGTTTATAACTTTTATAAGCCCATCTAAATATAGTTCTAAGAGTTCTAAGTATCATACACTATTGTTATGGGGCCTCTTCCTGGGTCTATGTTAATATACTGGAGTCTAATCATCCCCTGGACACGCCGAGGACCGATTTCCAGGCTGTTTGGAAGCAGCTCTCATCGGATCCCCAGCTCAGTGCCAGCTTCGCTGGGAAGGCGAGCCGAGCCTGTCTTCTGGGAGAAATCGTGATATCATGATATATCACATATCACATATCTATGCAGGTATATATATATGATATAGTATATATATATGTATCATATAATATATAATATGATATATATATATATGTATATGTCTATACTATACATTGTCATTCCATAATTTCAGTTCCAGGTCTTCCTCCATTTATCCGCCCCACGAAGTTCTCCAACTTTGCAGCCTCCAGATGAAGTACCTCCGCAACCTGGACGACTGCAACTCCACTTCGCTTCTGGATCCGCTGGTTCAGACGCCTGTTTAACAGCATTTTCAGCATGGGAAGATTGGGAAGGCCAGTGGTGAAGTAGCTACACTCTTTTGTCGGTGCCAAGGTAGATCAGAGTGCAGCTGTCGAAGTTGAATTGTATCTTGAAACTTTTGGTCGCACAAATCATGTTTCTACTTTGGTGACCATATCTTCTTGTCTCCGCCTCTCAGGAAATGCTGGCAAAAGATGTTCAAGGACAAGGAGGACGCGCGTGAGAAATGCACCTAGTTGTTCCATAAGTGTTCCATACTCTGCGGAAGGTGCCATTCTGTACTAGTTTCTTTCCTTTGATTGTCAGCTGACAAGCAAACGAGGCACTTCAGGAGAACTTGCTTATCCTCCCAACAAGAACTTGACATGATACAACTGCTAATGCCCGGATCAATGAAATCTGTCGATGAATTAGGGGGCTACCGGGCTCCCCTACATAGTGATAACTCAATATACATCAGTATTCAAACCGGTACCCCATGTTGTTAAACTGGGTGAATCCATGGGCATAAAGACACCCCCACCAGGTGCTGTTTGAATCCAAGGGCACCAACCAAGGTGCGGAAGAAAACTTCAACTGCACCTGGGACTCTTTCAACAGACTGACCATTCGCAATGCGCAGCCCTTCATTCGAGCACACCCAGCAACCCAGCTGCATCCAGCTGCAAAAGTGCGCCTGTGAGGTACGCAAAACCGCTTAGTTTGCCTCTTTTTTCAGAGATGACCTGGGAAAACCATCCAACTTACAAGCAGGGAGCCGGGTTCCTTCGGGTTCCTTGTGCTGCTAGGTCACGGGCGAGCCGATTTGGTACAATCATATCAACGTCTTGCACGGTCAAATGATGCCCAAAGACTATGCGCGCACCGCAAGCCTATGGAGCGGTCTTGCCAAGCTGTGGCCAATGGCGCTCTCTTTCTATTACAGGCTACTTTTCAGTCACTTGGATATGTTCATAGCACGAAAAGATGGTAGATCTAAAATGATCTAAATATCTTCCGTGGGCAAACTGGTTTCCACACTGATGTTTGCTTTTAATAGAGGGGATCTCCATGGCATCCATGGAGCTGAACGGGGTTTACAAGGTTTGCAACGGCCAGATCAAACTGTACACAAACCACTCTAAGAGAGTTGGCTTTAAAATATTTAAAATGAAGCTAGCAGATTAGAGTAAGTAGAGACACTAGGAAATTCTGTTCAGTTTGAGCGCCTCAAGGCTCTGACTCAGCGCAACCGAGGCTTTTTTGGCCTCTTCTTCCCTGAGACAGCAATGGGCTCGACGGTCCTGAAGGAGAATGGCGAAGCTTTTACTACAGAAGAGCTTACAGCCATGAAAGCGGCCATACATCAGCACACTTTTAATCATGCTTCTAGGTCATCTTCATTGGTACTGTTGATTTTTCATGGTGTCTGTTGGGAATCTCTGGTGTCTACGCTACATTATCGAAGAAGATGACTGGGGACAACACCTATGGGAAAAACTATGTTTACCAAAGATGGTTTATGTGAATTCAACAACTCCATATTGTTGGTTAGCGGGATCGCTGGTTTTACCGTATCTTCTTTGATCCATGCTGTTGGTTATATCCTGATTCTACATATATATCTACATATCCTAATATTGTTGATGATAGGTTGTATATCCCCATGATATCCCACATCAAATGGTTGGCAACATCCCGTACTGAGGCTTACAAACGGAGTGACATTGTCATGGTGGACAACCATCGCATTGGGCACGGCCGAGAGATCTACCTCGGCCCCAAGACCTCGCGAATGAAGCATGGCAATCCCAGTTGGGTACCAATGGATAGACACCCACACACACACATGACAGGTGGCTGTTACCCGCGAGTAGATCTGTTGGTCAACTTGAGTGTTTGAACCAGCATGAACCAGCCAACTTTGAGCCAAAAATAATGCTGATAGATGATAGATAAAGACTACGACGGACGTGGACATGGAACAAAAACTATGGAAATATGGCTGTGCCCCGCTGTTTTCCACAATCGCTGCAACACAAACTTGGACCCCTTGAGAGGTGGAACTCATTCCACCCCATGGCTATCCATGGCCATGCCATGGCTGCTCCATCCCGTTTTCCAGGATCTACACCGCTTGGTCAGATCATTATCCTCCCGCCTGGAAGGAGGTCGGGGAGGTCTCCGGCGAATGCTCAAGCGGTGTGAACTGAGCAGTGAAACACTCGTTGAGTGAACCGTTGATCCGTTCATTAAAAATGCAGCTCAACCATTGCATCCAAAATTGCATCCCAAAACGGGGGTTGAACATGCTTTAACCAATGTTTAAGCATTTTAACTTTAACCATCAAAGATATGGGACATGATTGATAAAAGATGCTTGATTGAACTGGCAGCTCAGGGCTATTGATCTCAGCGGCAACGACCAAGTCACGTCACCTTGCTGGACTGGCCATGGGTTGCGTTTGCAAAATTGAAATTAACATATCAACATATCGCAGCGATAAGGAATCCAGTTGTTGCTAACTGGTTGAGCGGTTTGTTCGACCAAGCGTGAAGGGATAATCGGATTTTCGTGATATTTTGAGCCCAACTGCGTCTGATCCATGACAAGCTTTTGCTGCAATGTGTGGGTGAGCAACGTGACAAGCAAAGTCTTGTCCACCATGAAACTGAACCCAGCCTGATCCTCCGGCAAAATCCGAGAGGCACCGTGCCAAGCAGACGACAATATGTAGTAGTAGTTTGGAAGCAAGAATGAAAGGCTACCAATGCTGCAAAGGCGTACTTCCATCTTCTATGTTTTGCTCTTTATGTGGTTTCTTTCGAACGCGCTTGTTTCAATGGACAGAACCGTTCAGCTACTTAGCGCTATAGCTATGGCTGAATCGGAATTAGTAGCTCGCAATTGCAGGAGCTGCATGGGTACTATGTCCCCAAAAAATGAGGGCGAGAATTACGCATTTGTCAGAACAATAATAATATACAACAAAATATTCTTTAAGGGACCTCACTTTTCAAGCCACAACTTTGGGACTTACCCATTTTCGATAGTCGCGCATTATGGGCAACCAGCCCGCAAAGAACCGTTTGTAAAGAGCAGCTTGGCTCTCCAGCTTTTGCGATTGAAATCATCGCTCAGTTGCCGCGGATTCCATGTGGCTTCGTCTGAAAATAGGGACAAATAGGGTATACCACAAATTTATACAAATTTGTATTAATGTTGAGAAACAATATTAGGAATTTTAGGAAACATATTATATTGAGAAAAACCATCAAAATTGTGACATTTTTTATTGGGAAAAAATAGGTTGACCAGTGGATGGTACCATGGGGTAGCGGTCCAATGGGTACCCTGGGACACACCCATATGGTTCTCATCTGTCAAGTGGTATCCAAAATTCTTCTGTGGTGATGACAATATGTCATTGCCATCCAGTCTGTCGTAATTTAACGAATCTAATCTAATATTCAACACCCATAAATACCCCACAAATGGTTCCAAATATGTGTAATTAATAAAATCCCCTATTAAACGATATGAAACCATGGTATTTCTGGAGGCTGTTGATTTAATGATTGGGGCCTCAGTGGACTTGAAACCGTGGAGCCAGGGCACTCCTTCAATGATGACAATCATTGCGACCTGACGCCCATGCTGGGGGAGGCTGGATCGATGCAAAAAGTAGATCCTCAACGTCGAGGACAGTGACATGCAATGGAATGGGGAACGGAACGAATAGCTGAATAGCATTGAATAGCTGTAAACAAAAACATCATCACGAATGGAAAAAAAAACCAGGCTATGCTTTGTTTTTTTAAGGCTAAAATCTGAACATTCTGAACATTTTCATCGGTCGCATCCCCCAGAGGTGGCTCACAACCTTCACGGTGGGGAGATTCGCGGCATTGCCATGGGAAATCGCTTAGGCACAGATGGATGGTTTATGGTGGTTTTGGGTGGAGAACCAAAAACATGCCAAAACATCATCGGATGAAGACTTCAATGTTTTTTGGTAAACATGATGTTATTTGAATGCAAATGGAACCCAACTAAGATCAATTAAGCACACAAGGGCCTGATGATGCCTGATGTATCAAGATTATCAAGGCTTTGGTGCGACTGGATGCCTTTCGCTGTAGGTCCTGGCATTGAAATTGCCAGTCTTCCGGACTTGGGACCTGGAGGTTCTTGGAGCAGCTTGGTTCCATCGCATTTCACTTGGGGATACGAGTAGAATGGTGTATTAATATGTGTATATAAATGGATGATACATGAGAAATCCTTGAAACTTGGAGGATTTAAATCTGCGATCACGGCAGGGGCTACATCCCCAGCGGTTGCGCGTAACCGCTGAGGTACTTGCACCAACGGGTGCCACCTGGAACCTCCACAGGACTGGGATTGAATGATCATCGGAATCATCATCACAATACCAATGATTTAACATTATAACATATTATAACATTTATTCGTTGGCCAACCATTGATAATAATAACTATTATCCGATTACGATTGGTTACTGAGAATTGTTGACACTTTTTGACCATTATTATTCATCGATTACTGAATACAAACATAATAATAAATACATGAATATAAACAAAATGAATAAATGAATGAATATATCTATATACAAATATGTAATCCTCCGATTCTGATCCATTATGGGGATTGAATCCGTGCCAGGCATCAGCCGCTGAATTCCTCATGAAACGAACATTGGAGAGTAATTGAAGTTCCATGACGCGCACATTTTCTGGTCTTCAGAATGGACTCCAGGAATCCAATAATTGGTATACTATACCCATGCAACATCTGAGTGTCTCCCAGCATCTCTCCGAAAAAAAGTTGTCCAGTGCCTTTTCGGACAGGATGTCGCTCATGTGCAATTCAGGGCACGCATTGCCTTCAAGTTGGTTTGGGCCCCACCAGATTTCAACAGCTTCGTCTTGGTGGCTGATGGTGCGCCCAAGGGACGATGTTGGACTCATTTTGGTCGCCCAAATGATCCTGTAAAGGGGTGGGGTGATGGGATGTGATGACTCTGGACATATATGAAACACATCATAACACATCTACATGGTTGTGGGTTTGTCGGTCCAAAATTCAGACCCAGTTCGCAAAGAACCAGAGAGATCCAGCCAGGGGGTGAGTATCTGAACCAGGGCCGGCCGACCGGGGTCCGGGGCCAAGGTGCACGGCACAGCGGCCATGTTGAACGAACGCATGATCCATGGAAATGAACTAGGGATGTTTGACCATTTGCGAGTTGTTATAAACATTTATAAAGTACAAAAAAATAGTTAATAACATTTAGTAGCCATGGGTGAGAGAGATATATATATATAATATATTTTAATATATTATATACAAAAGATAATATTATTTGTAATGTAAACAAAATATAATATATAATATATATAATATAATACATCAGAAAATATGATATATGATATAAAATATATAATACATAACACTTATAATATATAATATATATAATAGATTATAAACAATATAAATTATGTAAGAAAAATGATGATATAGGATATAAAATATATAATGTAAAATACTTTTTTTTTTTTTTTAAAAAAATATCTAAAATATACTATATAATATGTAATAATATATATATTTATATAAATATAATATAATTTAAT
>Ga0126342_10008913_pt1 | contig 17970 bp, 15 predicted proteins | sample Cyp1metagenome_FD_92528 | JGI IMG/M metagenome (GOLD analysis project Ga0126342, IMG submission 92528) | Coral microbial communities from Lord Howe Island, Old Settlement Bay, Australia - Cyphastrea 1 metagenome | ecosystem: Host-associated > Invertebrates > Cnidaria > Coral ... | reverse complement strand
GAGGGCCAACCAGAGCTTTCGCCCATCTTTGATGTGTGTACAAAACAGCCCGCTGTTTCACCTCAAGACTGGCCTCGCCGCACTGCTGCCGCCGTGCGCGAGTGCTCCAATCGTCCGCGCTATTTTTCCATATACTAGTAATGGGAATAGTAAGCCCAACTGACTAATATTTTTCAGAGGGGTTGAAACCACCAACCAGATGACAACGTGAAGTAGATCATGAGATTTCATAGGGTTTCATGGGATTGTAATGATTTTAATGGAATTTGAGGAAATTTGGTGGGCATGCTACTAGTTTCCATGATTTTCTTGCAAGTTTTGAACTAACATTTAGTGGGATTTAACCATCAACAATATGGATAGGTATGCAATGGATTGCAATGGGATAATGTGGTATATAGCCAACCAACGATGAAACAGTTCATTTGAGAGCAATGGATGCTTACCCTTGAAACACGGTTCTTATTTAGTGGTTTAAATCAGTGGAAAATCATCTATAAATGGGATGATGAGATTCTTCGATGGAACTATTAACTTTTGGGATGTTTTGAGATTTTAACTCTAACCATTGACCAGAGGCCCCATAAGAATCAACATGATCACTCTTCATGGATTTCAGAGATCCATCTATGGAAAATCCCTCCGGTAATTTCCAGCTAATCAAGGCGATCAAGGCACTAAAGCCAGGAACTAGATGGAAGCTAGGAAAATCAGCCATTGATTTCGTGAGGATTGATACTTTGGGGATGATTTCATGGTTTTCTGGTTAAAAAAAGGGCCCATGTTTAGTTCGATGTTCGGTGAGTTTCCAAGAAAACTGCCATTTATGATTAATTATGATTAATGTGGGTAAAACACTGTCATTTGCACCATCCCCCAGTCATCACCATTTATTCATAGGTGCCATGTTTACCATTCCCAGTCATAGGTGGTAAACATGGCATTGTTTTGCCCACATTATAGGGGATCTCACACCCGACACCCGAGCTGGCTATTCCGCTATTCTCATCCCCAGGAAGAAGATGCAGAGGCCGGGGCTTATCCATGCTTATCCCATATATAAACCCTGTGAATCCAAGTACCAAGTACAGGAAGTGGGACTGGGGAATAATTTACTATCATATGAAGGGTTATTTGTACCTTCTCAGACAGTGGCCATGGATCCATGACTACAGTATAAAGACATATTTCAAGACTATGGTGTCTTCTTCTCCAAGTCGCAACGTCTAACGGTTATCCCAGAAAGTCACCGGTGAAAGTGGGCAGAAATCTGGTGAGTTCGTAAAGTCCCCGATTCAGAGAACCTTTCCATCTACCCATAGGATCCATGGTGCTGCTATTTGTTTGAGGTGCCATGGATCCCATCAATATACCCCCTTTATGTTAGCATATATACCAGCACCATGGATCCTATGGGCTAGAAATTGTACAGTATACATGGATTTGAACTGATCTTACCCTCTGGTAATTTAACGTAGCTATTGAAAATGGCCATGTATATGTATAGTGGATTTTCCCATTAATAGCATGGTGATTTTCCATAGTTATGTTAGTTTACCAGAGGGTAACATATGGGGGAGTTCTAAAAAAATAGGGGATCCCCAAGTCACCATAGGTTTCACTATACTAAAATGCTCTGATAATTTGGATGACTTGGATGATGACTCGGGGCACCATGTCATGAAACCTCCATGCCATGAAGGATATTTCAACTTATGGCTACTAATCATTTACTAGGTGGGATGATCCTTTAACTAGGGCACCCATTAATGAGATCTTGATAGTTGGGATAGATTCACCATCATAACCATGTAAATCAACTATCAAGATAAACCATAATTTTATGTTGGGATTCTTAAGATCATATATCATCATATATCAACTATCAACTCTTCACCATAACCGTGTAAACTGTTTTGAAGAGTTGATAGTTGATAGTTAACAGCCATATATCGTACTATCAACTGTTAGATATGTTTTTTAAAACCTGTCTTAAAATCACCGTCCCATGTAATTTTTCGCATGGTCACCGTCCCCAGCAGCACCTTGAACCGCGCACCCTTCAGGAACCCACTAGCGAGGACAGGGTGGATCAGCGGGAAAGCTGTCGGCTGCAAATGTGATTTCTGACGATCGTTTTGTTGGATCAAAACATGTAAAATGTAAAAAAAAGTTGGTTAAATGGGTTCAAAATCCAACCTAGGTTTGCACAAGAAAGGGATAGAAACGGGAACTCCCCCAAAATACCAGGTTTTGTCATGAGTTTCCTTTGATTGAATGCGTTTGTTTTGGAAATATGCACCTTTTGGGGCACACACATAGTTCCCCCGAATGAGAGACAAGTGATTTTCCCCCATTTTCCCACTATGTTGATGATTTGCTGTGCTATCTTTTCTGGCAACAACCGTATTAATGATCGTTTTGTCTGTATTTTGGTGTAGATATCAGATGGATCGGAGCCCGAAAATTCATCAGCTGGTGACCAGGGAGTCAGGTGACTCTAACCCAGCTGAGTAGATAGCGGTAAAAAATAGTACAATGCAGCTATGATTTTGAAGATCTTGCACGTGTGTGCATGAGGTGTTTGCGCAAAGTTTATTTGGGGTTTTCATTTATTTCCTTGGATTATTGAAGATGTATCTCGCTGTTTCGCAGTTCCTGTCTTTCAGTGTTTCAATTCCAATCTTTGCTGGCGAAGTCGATGTCTTTGTCCTTGTTTTTTGTTGCTAGCGAAACTCCTGTCGTTTTTAGTCGGATACTCAGACAGCATCTGCCGCTATCTAATGGTTGATCAATGTTTTTCTCGATGTTTTTCGATGATTTTCCCATGAAATACAGCCCCGAGTAAGAATCCGAAAGGGCACAGTACAGGGTCACTCCATTTTTTTCTTCAAACATTTTGGAGACAAAGAAGGTGAGGGTGCCTCTTTTTTTTTTAAGTTTCTTGATTTGGGCATTAGAGTCAAAATTCAGCTGCAGTGGAAGTACAGATTCAGAATTCTTGCTGTATCCCATGATTCCCATGATATATAAATGATTATACGCTTTTGTTGGTGACATATATATATATATATATAATGTTATATTTAGATATGTCCAATTCATTCCAATGTCCCCTATGTTATTAAAAAATATATATATAATATGATTTATAGATATGCCAGTGATTTTCCCATAGATGATGTTGTATGTCATGATTTTCCCCTATTTTATATAGATATGTGCCCTATTTATAGATGATTTTTCCCCATATGCCAGTGATTTTCCGATGTCGTCAAGGGATATCAAGCCCCAAACGGCCTTTTTTCAGGAGGATGAAGAAATCAAGGTCGGAAGGGCTTGACACTCCCAGCTGCCTAGGAGATCCTAGGAGTCTTAAGCAGCAAAAATCATGGAGATGGTATGGCCCGAAAATACCAATTATAAGTTAGTTTGAACTCCATTTATTAAATATGGAATGGAAAACCTACGTATACATAACAACTCATACTCATAGAAATTAACTGGTAAAGGGCCATAGCTATATATTATATATGATATGTTGTGTTTATTTATCCAATGTTTTAAAAAGGAGACTTTACGACATGTCATAACCACCCAAAAAATGAAGACTTGAAACATCCAACGGAAAGACTTGACCATGCAAAAAAAAATGTGGTTTTGCAACCAAGATCCAGCACGCATTCAATCAATCATACAACATTCGTTCAGCCAAGTAGCCACCCCGCACACCTCTTGTGAGATGTACCTTGCTGGTACTTACAGTATATAATTATATATATATATATATAGTTGTATCAATCTTTGGCTGTACTCTTTTGGTCTGGGTATTATCCCGTCAGAACTTTGTGTGAGCAAAGCTCTTCAGATTTGCGACAACCATACGACAATTACAATTAGAACAGCGCGCAGAAGCGTCTGGATTTCTTCAAACATTTTTTCGGATATGCACCCATGAAGAATGTGTTGTGCTACTGTCAACGGGGAAAACGAGGGTACGACTGGATTTTGGTGTATCCTCCCCAGTCGGTGGACACCACTGTGTGCCCTAAATCTGATGATCATGGGATGATTTTTTGGTAAACAGTGGGGTATCCAAGCTTGGCCACGGTGTTAAAAAATCGATAATCCTATGAGTATCATTCACTATCTATAGCACATGCCAATCAACCTCTGGTAATCAAACATGGCCATTTTGATCCCAACCATGCACTGATGATCGCCGGGGAGTATTAACACATATTGCATGACATTCAACTCCTCAAAAAGAAAAAACAAATCCATGATATCCCCCAATATATAATGTCACTATAATTATGTTTGATATCCATGATTTGTAATTAATTATGGTTGATATCCATGATATTCATGGGATTATAATTATGTTTGATATTCCATTATATGATACTTACATAATTATGAATATTCCATTATGTATGTTTGATATTCCAGATATAATTTGATATCTCCAGTTTCTCTGACAATTCCCATCCCCTTTCAAATCACCATTCACGGCACGAGATCTCCAGGCGGACACGCGCCTGGTGCGCGAACGCGCCTGGCTACGGCACAAGCGCCAGATGCAGGTCCTGGCACGGGGGCTGTGGAGGCTGGTTGACCATGGCGCCAGATATGGCTTAAGATGGTAACTGTATATGAAGAAACACCAGGAATTATATGGTCATAATTTTTGCGATAAGAAATGTTGACATTTTGAGTTGAGAAGATGTTGGAACATAGATTTGGCTTGAGAAAATTCTAGCACTTTGCTGGTAAAAGGCGATATTGAAGACGTAAATCATCTACATCTATCTACAAATGAATCATGTTCTATGGTTATGTTATGATTACAAAATGTTCAAGCATTCTATAATCAAACTTGGTGGCTTGTCCTACTTCGTAAGTTGGTTGTACCCACAGCTATAAGTATCTAGATGAAGGTTAGTCCACTTTTTGCTGGGGTTAGGACTCACTAACTGGGATGAGTCACCAACTACGCTGGGGTAAAGAAAACATAATTTGCATGGTGTTTTTCCCCACATCTTTGAATTGTCAGTTTAGGGGATGGTAAATGCGTTATAGTTTTAGACTGTTTTCAAACACAATCTTCACGATAGATCCATATCGTAAAAACTAAGTTTATATAAGCATAGTCAGTGTTTATTAGTAGTAGAATTGTGGTTTAAACAACAAAAAAACTATAGTACAGTGTATGGTATTGGCAATATTGGATTCATTGTCCATTTTTATAGATACAATACAGTTATATATATATATAGTAACATGTGTAAAACCCGAGGTCATGAACCATCCCCAAATGGTTGTTTATTGCAATCTACAGTGTAGAGAAAATGAAGTATCGCATTATATCACATTAATAATCAAATAATTCTATAGATATTTTGTTCTTCATGGGCTATCAATAAATGATGGATCTTTTGAACAACATGACAGGTGAGCCAGTGAGCCATGGCTAACCACTAAATCTAGAGCCAAACCTGGTGAAGCATGTAAATGTTATCATCAATTCTAGGATAGGTCACGGCTTGTCCGGCACCTGATGGTGATTTTGCGAGGACAAAAAGGGTGCCGCGTGGAGATGTATCACCACTCCAGACCCAACTTTGAAGACTTGATATTGCTATAGATACCTAACATGACTTTCAAATGGTATATTTAACTGATATTTGTGTTGTTTCATTAGGATTAACTAGATATTGCTATAGATACTTTACTTAACATTCTTTAACTGAAGCTCAAATTGTACTTTCTGCAATCGTGGAGACTGCAGAAACCGGACTTACGCGGCAAGAGATTTCTGGTGATCATTTTCCAGGCCACGATCTGGCCGTTTTTTTTTCAGCGCATTAGCAGCTCAATGTCTCTGTGTTCCTGCGGTATACATCCATATTAGACCATATTCAATAACCACAACCATCACCCTCTGGTAAACTAACGCAACTATGGAAAATCACCATTTTTAATGGGTAAATCCATGTAAATCCACTATAAATGGCCATAAACTATAATAATATATGTCATGTTCCATGCTTTCCTGGTTTTCCTATGAAGACGTCGCCAACATCCGGCCACATTTATAACGACATCACTGTCCTCCCTCATTGGAATCATGGTTAATAAGGGAAATCATCAGTTGGTGGCCTTAGTTCAGGTTAGTGAAATATTATAATTGTGCCCAGATAAATGATTGATTTTCCAGGAAACCACGTTTGAAAACCAGATGGTAGGTAAAAAAGATGTGCTAAACACTTTCTACATGTTTATTTTTGCAGCAGTAGGGGATCATGTGTTCTGGTTGTTCCTCTTCTGGTGGACATCATTATTTTCAACTCTTGAATGTCAAATCAATTTCAGACTACAACAAAATGTTTTTGAAGCAGTACGGCATGCCAATATCCATGGGTGAGTTGGTTGTAGCTAGGGCAACTGTACTGTAGCTTAAGGCATGAATTTCCCATGAAAACTTTGGCCCACCTCGAGCAATCAGGCGGCGCAGGGGCAAGAGGCGCGAAACGGGGGAAGTAACTTCAACTTCGAAATTGGCTAATGACCATATTTAAGTATAACCCCGCTGTCACTAACCAGTTAGAAACCACATTGAATAAGCGAATCTATATCCTATTTGTTATAACTGGTTGTTATATAAACAACCATATGGTTTCCATTGATTTCCTACAGTTATGGGAGAACCCCACTGAATAGGGACTTACTGACGGGTTACTATCACTTAAGTTTTGCTGAGTCGATTAAGCAAATCCACGGGTGGAAAAGCCAAAAGAACCTTTTGCCCCAGGGTTTAGGGACAAATGAAGACACATCCCCGGTGAATTATGATATAATTGCCTATTAAACCAAAAAACATATAGTAGGGTACTCCATTTTCAGACACATCTTCAAATGTGTTGGTAAAGGACATCGTGTTTGTTTCGAAGGATGTTGATGTTTTTTCCCCACCTGCCAGGTGAGGGTTGTTAGATTTTATCAGAGCTGTTCTCCTCCTCCTCCGCCTCCTCCGCCTCCTCACCCGCCGCCTCCTCCTCGCAGTCCAGATCCCAGTGGGCACAGCTTTCTTCGGACAAAGTCAGCCATCGGATCCGTCATGGCTTACTGGACGCCTGTGTTTGAGCAGCTTCGCCTTGTGGATGTTGCGAGAATGGAGAGGGAGGTGACCAGCATGATTCTTGTTTGGATGTAATTGTACTTTATGCTTTGCAGCTGTGCAGATCAATTTTACAGGTTTGTTAGAAGTTTGTTGTGTCCATCCCAGCATTCTCCATTCTTATTGCTCATCGTTTGCCAAGGAAGCTCTTGAACTGCAACGAGCAGATCAAGAGCATGCATGACCAGTTCCATTCCCAGGGCAAAAATCTCTTCGGGAACTTCCGCATCAAGCTCTTCATGACAGAGGTCTGCCCGAACATCCTTCAGCTTCGTAGCAAGGAGGCCGCCTTGGGTGAGCTGATCGAAGCATGGATCGGGAGAAATCCAGACAATGGGGTGGAGGAAGTGCTCAATAGCATGGCGAAGGCGTTCGCTCTGTCGCCCCAGAACCACAGACTGGCGTTTGAGGGCTTGAGAGATCGTGCTTTAAATTTGGAGCATAATCCTCTTTCATCTCATTGCACATTTGTGTTTGTTGCCCTCCATATCCTTATATCCATGCATTCAGTTTTCGAGGTTCATCGTTTGGGGCGACTGCGTTTGGCACCCCGCTGATCCGTACACTGGCTGGTACGACTTGGAAGTTCGTTTTTAGAAGGGTTGCTGAGTTTTGTTTTAAAACAATGTATATATGTATTACAGTATAGTAGCTTACTGTAGACCTTAAGAGATTTTGGGTTGGAGGGGAGGTTTTCCAAAAATCCCTTAATTTCGGTTGGAGGGGGGGTTCCCCAAAATTCCTTAATAAGGGATATTGGGTTGGGGGGTAGTTTCCCCAAAATCTCTCAAGAAGGGATTTTGGGTTTGGTGACAAGCTGGACCACCAAAAGGCTTGGTTTTAAGGCCCTTTCCCCAAATCCCTTAATAAGAGATTTTGGGTCTAGTGATTCAGCCATTGCCGAAATCCTTGGAAAAATGGTTTGTCACCACCCCTTCCCCCAAAATCTCTTAATAAGCGATTTTGGGTTTAGTGACAAGCTGGACCACCAAAAGGCTTGGTTTTAAGGCCCTTTCCCCAAAATCACTTAATAAGAGATTTTGGGTTGAGGAGCGGGTTGGACTACCAAAAGGCTTGGTTTCAGTGCATTTCCCCCAAAATGCCTTAATAAGAGATTTTGGGTTTTCAAAAAAACATGATTTCTTATGTAGAGCTTATAAAGGCTAATATTAGCACTAAATAAGGGATGTAAATTTGCAACAACACCCGCATATGTTAATAATCATTATTAGGTGTCTGCAAGGGCTTATTAAGCTTTATTAACCCTTGTTAAACCTAAACCATACCAACGAGGGCCACCCCAATAAGCACAAAAGTGTATTTTAATTTGCTGGGGCTTTTTTGCCGGGCCCCCAAAAGAAAATTATGAAGTTATGGCCCGAGTTATACCAGTTATAAGTACTAACAAGTCACCCCATTTATAGAATGTATAATCCCATAAAAATAACCAGTTATAACTAATAAATGGCCTTATATAAGCGTATACTCTTGGAATTACGATAACCATTATAGTAGGGAGACCTGTCAACCAAGTAGTATAGTTTTATGGAACATCGAAACCTCAGTCAACCAGCGGTTTGATATATAACCTCAAAACTCAAAACTAGTATATCAACCCATAGCAATAATTGTGAGGTTCTGATATGAACCTAGCAACCTATAGTCAACTTAGTAACTTTGATAAAGACCTCCATAACTACTGTATATAGTGAGGTTATATATAGTAGGTTGTTTAGCAACCAGCAGTATCTATCAACGAAACCAGTAAACTACAACTACAACCTTTACCTGAATAACTATAGTTGTTTTTTCAACTATAGAAATACACTATAAATAATTTCCATAGTAACTGGTATACTTCTATAGTTCATAATAACTATATATAACTTATATAACTATAGTGTTATTTCAACGTCTTACTATACATAAAAGTGAAGTGTTTGCCACTATGGTTTTATACACCAGTTCGTCACACTCTACAAGGAGACATGGTGTGTAGATCCCATAGTTATACCAACTATGCTATCGAAGATATATCATAATCATGGTAAAGATCCCACTATATAATATATATATATATATTAAAAAAAAAACTATAGTTACCATTGTCAATTAATATCAACTGGTAATAATTAGGGATATATTTATCATAGTATACCGTTTAGGGATCATTATTACTCATTTCAATGGTACCTATCAAATCATTATGGTAATAGTATGGAAAGTCATAAACATGGTATACTATATTTATATAGTATTTTTATAGCATTTTTGAATATAGTATATTTGTATATGGTTAAATTATTCATGAAACTACTATTTACTAATCATTGAGGGATAATTATTAGACACTTAAGGATATTGAACCCATTTACCATAGTAATGTTACCATGGCAATATACCATTTAGGAATTTACCATCGTATTCCTCAGGATACCATTACTTTGGTAACTGTCAATTCCTAAAATATTTCAATTTCAACTGGGATACAGCTGACAGGATGACGATGAGGCCTTCGGCCCCGTGGGGCGGGCGCCGAAGAGGCGCGCCAAGGCGTCCCTTGGCCGTAACACAATGGGACGAGCCGTGGGAAGATGTGGGCAGCACAAAACTGGGGTGAAAAAAACAGGGAAAAAACATGGAAAATCAATGAAGAACATGGAAAAACTGTGAAAAGTGATGATTTTTCAAGGATCTTCAATGAATTTTGTTGAAGAATTCTTGGTTTGACACTGGTTTGACTGAGAGAAAGTGAAGACTCGAGGAGGAAAAACATGGATTTGTTCCACAAAAATATGATTGTTAGCTTGTTCCTGCGAGGAGTTAGCGAAAAGAGGAACATTTTAACCAACGTATCCTATTGAAGCAGTGTACATACACCAAAAAAAGGCTGAGCCAATGATGATGGTTGTGTTCAGGAATCCAAGAACAGGGATTATCAACCCTTTTCAACCAATCAAAAAGGTGCTGGAGTGGAGGAGTTGTTGGATTTTCAGCACATCAATTGAAGCCACTTCTTCGAAATGTCTGGGTAAATTATAACGACCTCACTGCGACCTCACTGGAATCATGGTTAGTAAGGGGAATCATCCCCAAATGGCCGAACAATTCAGGTTAGTGAAATATCATAATTTACCCAGAAATCTCCGTTTTCAGAGAGTACGGATTGAACATTGTTGTTTGATATCACTTGCGCCAAATACATAGGCGCACAGCCCAACTGAGGCTTGATGGCTTGGAAGTGGGAAACCTTGCACTAAACATGCCATAGCCATAAGTGGAACCGCTGAACCATGGGAACATGTTTTTCCAACATGGGAAATTTCGCTCCCATGATTGTTTCAAATCATGAGAGTTCAATATATATATATACACAATATATTCTACATATAGGCCAGTAATCCAATAAGATGTTCTGATCCTAAAGGAGTTTCCAGTAATTTTGGATGAAATGCATAGCCCGGCTTGGACTTGGGTTGGTGATTTAATCAATCACCTGCTGTGATGAAACATCACCATATAGCAACCCAAAAAACGATGCCGAAAAGTTGTAAAGCCGAAAAATATAAAAATATAAACGAAAACAATCATCTTGGTTTTACACTTTTAGGATCTTTTAGGCATCTGTTTGGTTGCTATTATATGTGTTTTCACATCTCAGCGCCGTCCCGCTTCTGAGAAGAAATGTTGGGGGGTATTTTCTGTTGGACTTGGGGGGTACCTCCTATAGGGAAGTGTGGCCCCCAAGATAGCGTTCAGTTGGTTTATAACTCCAATATCATATCTATGGTTTATGGTACTTATAACTATAGTTACTGGGGCTTATAAACCAACTTATATCTTGGGGGGGCCTCACATTGTAAGGAAGTGTGGCTGGATCTTCGGGACCAATCCGCACGGGATCTGCCAATCGTAAGGTCGATCCTGATGGGAGCCGTGTGATGCACACATCTGGGGAGCAAAAAAAGTGTCCTGACATGATGTTTCGGCGGCTCGTGTCCCTGTGATACGGTAAACATTGGGGTTTATTCCCTGTGGTTATCCAAGAATGATCGATAGCCCACATAAACCGCAAGATAACCGCAAGATAAACCTAAAGACCCCCATAAATTCTAATTCTAGGTAATATAGATCATTAGCCAACTAGATAGGTAAATTGTTTAATTTGGTCCTTCACTTAAAGAAACTTGGATTTATCTAGGGCATATGTATATATGTGTTTATTTATTATTATTTTAGTTACTATTATTGTATTATTGTTTTTGCTATATTACTATTATTAGTCAATGTAGATATATATATATATATATTATAATACATATATATATATGTAAAGCAAAATATAATGATATCTATATAATATCATATAGTATAATATAATATAATATAATATAATAAATTGTAATACAATATAAAATAATATAATATATGATATGATATGATATGATTTTTTTTTATTACATAATATATATATTATAATATTATATAATATTGCTTATATATATACACTTATTATTTGTTTCTACAGTTTGGTGGGTGTCTATTGAGTAACATCTAGTGGGCCCCCTTAGCGCTGCTTCTCAGCCAAGCGGCCACATTGGTATAGGATACCCAAGGATACCCATGATCATGTCAAGCTGACAAGTTGTTACGGCGAGTTACCCGGCCTGGTAAACGAACTAACAGTAAACGCGAACTGGTTAAAATCACCATCTCAAATAGTTCGGTAAATCAACTATAAGTGGGTCATGTTCAGTAGCTATGTTAAGATTTACCGGAGTTATATAGTATATTATAGTATTATATGTGATATCCCATGACATATTCCATGGACTATTCCGCGGGAAATATCACCATGTATAGATTAATAATCCCATGACATCTCACATCCCACAGGATGGTGCCCTCCCCCAGTTATAACTTGCTTCATAAACCCCAATAACTATAGTTATATATAGTAGATAATTCTATGGTTTATGGTAGATATAACGAACTAGATAACCATATTTGGTAGTTATCTAGTTTGTGAAATATCTACCATAAACCATAGAATTCAGCCACTGTTCTAAGGCAACTGAACGCGAGCGATTTCGACTGGGGGCCTCATCCTGCATGATAAACCAGACGGGTGATCACATGGTGATCAAGGGGCCGCAATGGCAGCTGTATCCTTCTCAGCCGGTGGGAGCCGGAATACAGAAATCGCATGTTATGTGTTAAAACAACAAATGGGATATGTCATGGGATATGTCATGCCAATACTGTGAAATGTTCCAATTGTTAAACACACGCAATTCATATGTTTTTTTAATTCATATGTTTTTTTCTTGCATGGTGCCATGCGTTATTTCGCAACTCCCGGACGACACACAGGAGACAACACACAGAACCGGTTTCAAATAATGATTCTAAACTAGGACAAAACATCGACAAACCTACACAGCACATGCAATTTGTACAACAACTGCAAAAATCTACATTTATCATCATATATTTCGAAAACCCTGGAAAATCTCGTAAGGCCGTATAAATCCTCACAAACAACTATAATTTTGGACTATAACAAATAATAAATGTGCAACACAACCACATAAAACATCATAAAACCAAAAACACACAAAACCAAAAGCACAAAAAACACACACAAAAGAAACATAAAACCACATAAACCCCAAGCAGCACTAGCAATCTCTTCATCCACCATACACCACTTGTCTCCGCCTTGGGCCGCGCCCGATGTGTTGGAAAAATGGGACGCGTGACGGCCATCGCTCGCTCGGTGATGTCGGTCACGGGGGTGACGGCGCGGGGCGCGAAGCTGAACCGCAGCAAGATCTGTCGCAAGGTGCGATGGACATGGTGATTTTCGTGGGAAAAACCGTTGGAACCATCCAGAAAATCGACAAATCCTTGGGAAATCATGGGACAACTACCATTGGATAATGTCAACCCCGGATTTTCATAAACCATGGTTTATTAATTAGGGGGGTACTCACCAAATAGTCATAATTAATCTGATACTTAAATGGTATCCCCCCAATTAAACCACCTAGGGGTTTATTAATCCAGGGTTGACATGAATAGTTTTTGGAAAATCCATGTGGAATCATGAGAAATCACTGGACAAATCATTGGGTAGTCATTGGTAAATTATTGGAAAATGGAAAAATGGAACATCCATTAATGGGAAAATCATAGGAAAATCCAGGCGGAAAATGGAAAAACCCTTTGGAAATCATGGGAAAACTACCATTGGATTATTACAGTTTTTCCACAACCATCAAATGGAACATGGGAATTTCAGAACGATAACATGGAGGTACATGGAAGTACTGCAGTTGCGGCCCTTTACTAGTTATAAGTCAGTTATCACCCCAATTATAGAATGATAGACCTATGTATACCCACCTATATCCATTGTTAAGTGGTAATGCGCCACAACTGTGCATCATATAAAACCATGTTTTTGGGGCATATCCCCTGACATTTACGCCTTATATATAATATTATAAAATATTTTTTATATAATATTATTTAATATTCTATATATATATTATGAAAGGTACATCCAATGATGGTCAATGGACTGGTTACCAACTTGGACCCGAGGATTTATGATGGATACGTGGGGTATTAATTTATTTCATAGCCATACATATATATATAGTCTATATATTTATATTTTTATATATACAACTATATAGACTATATATATATATATTGATAGATAGATATACAGTAGACTATATATATATATATTTATATTTACATACAGATGATTTTTTGGAACAATATGATTTGTTGCAAGGTGCGGACAATGGAATATCCTGGGTTTGTTTAGTCGGTGATTTGACAAATGTTGAGAATCAATAAGCCGGAAGCTATGCTGATTTCAGCACCAAAACATGACCGTCAATGGATTGGTTTCAGGGGAACATTCAAACGAAAACCACAAATTTGTTCCATGAAATATACACTTAAGGCCATTTATTAGTTATAACTGGTTATTTCTATGGGATTATACATTCTATAAATGGGGTTTTGTTAGTACTTATAACTGGTATTTCGGGCCATAACTATGGAAAATCACCATTTTCTAGCTGGGTAAATCCACTAGTTTATATGGCAATGTTCAATAGCTATGTAACAAATTACCAGAGGGTAAAGGGCCAGAACTGTAGGGGGGTTCCTCTAACATTTCCCGGACACATCAGTCCGCGTCCATTGGACGGATATGGCGAGTATAAAACTCTGGACCAGGTCATAGGGAACTTCAGACCATTTTTTTCGGGAGATGATATATGTATCAAATTGATAATCATAATATATGGTAAACCATAGGAAAACCATAGGAAAATGGTGGTTTAATGGGATTTAATGGGAGTTACCGTCTGATAAACTAACATAACTATGGAACATCACCTTTTTTTATATGTCAATCAAGTATAAATGGCAATTTTCAATAGCTATGTTAGTTTACCAGAGGGTACATGTGACAAAGAATCATGGTGGTAAAGTGGAAAACGTTATTTATACGGATGATAACTTCACAAGTAAATTTCAGCAAGTGAATATGCAATATATGTACATATATATATATATATACATGTTATAGTTGTTTGGGATTAAACAAACATATCACCCCGGAAATGCGGATGGTTCTATTCTAAACATGACCTTAAACATGATCCACATAATGTGGATTTATCACCAATTGAGTTGGTCCTGATCCTGTCTTTACAGGTTACACCCTGGTTTTGTATCCCCATGAATGCTGAAAAATCCATGTGATTGGGATATGATACTGATGTATATCTATTTTATCTAATTTGATGTATGTTACCCTTATATCATTGTGGTTTCACATTGTGAATTTGGGGTTCTGTTGGCCAAGTTGGTGTAAGCCAATAGTGGGTCAACATGGGTCCCAAGATTGGGTATAGAATGATTGCAGAATGGCTCAACCTACCTGTCGCAACCCTCTAGTAAACAGATTAAGTCATTGTTTATTTGTTTGTTTCTGTTGGTTTAAGGCTATCCATAAAGGAGTAGAGGACATGATGGCACACATCATCGAGTTAAGCGGCGAATTGTTGATCGCCACGTTTGAATACCGGAGGGTATATACCCATAAATATATATATATATATATATACATACATATTCCATTACAATAGCAAGATTTGGTAGTTATAATACACATATATATACAGAGATAGATCAATTTCTAGTTTTTATGATTCTATTACCGGAGGGTTATTAACGATTAATAATGGGCTATCATTCTATGATAGCCATTCATGATTAACAACGGTTATATAAACCTCAATATGATTCTATATGGTTGGTTCATACATTATCAACATGGGTTATATCTATGTTAATGTAATTCCATGTTATTGAGAATATATATATATATAATTCTAGTCTAGTTATATAACCATTATGATTAGCAATTCCCCATTGATTTTATGATACAACATTGGTTTGTATATAGATTATAACATAGGTTAATCATTAATATTGGTTATTAACATAAGAATACATCACATCAATCCATATGTTACAGTAGATTTTATTAGGACCCTATTATCGTATAGTGCCCCTATTAATGACACAACCTTAATATAATTATATGATAATGTATATATATATATATATATGTAATTCTAATTTTATCACATTTATGACAATTTAACACATATATTACTATTTTACACATGTTATTAATTATGGTTACCAATGCCCTATGTTTCATTATATAATACCCCTAGTAACGACACAATGGGTTATTAACATAAACAAATACATCATATTCATCATATTAACCCATATGTTATTTTTTAGTGTTTATACAATGATGCTATTAACATAATACCCATGGGTTATTACTAAGCTACTAGCAATGACATCCTGTATTAATTATGGTCAATCATATCATTATGTTTTGATGATTTACTAAGGACTATTGATTCTATAGCGAACATTCTTTATTATATATAGGGTATAACATTGGTTAATCATTAATTTTGGTTGTTAGGATAATTCCCTATGATCACACAATACCCTTAGTAATGATACAATGATGTGATTAAATTAAAATAAAGTACTTCATAGTCGGGTGAACTCAGATACCCTCTGGTAATTTAAGAGTTTGCTTTTGAAAATGGCCCATAGAAATAGTTTATTTACCTATATAATAAAAATGGCAATTGTCCATAGTTTTCTGTGTGTGTTTGCCAGAGGGTAGGAGGTCTCGAATTTAATTATACCATAGTAACTAATTAATGTTAATGATACCCTATTGTAGTGATTAACCCTGTATTAATTATGATCATTTATGATGAGTTATGAAGGGCTATTAAATTAGAATAATTATTATTATGCCTGTTTACCAGAGGGTATCCCCAAATCATCCATTTTAGTTGGATTTTCCCTTACAAACCAACCATCCATGAATTATTTCCCATATATTTCCCATATATTTCCCATAAATCACCGTATTTCCCATACATTTCCCATGATGAAGCTTCACCAATGACGATGGGCCATGCAGGTGGCCTTTCCTCTGCTGGCCTCGGTGCTGTCGGGTGGAGTGGCCGCGGCCTTGTGCCTCGGAACTGGGGACATGGTGGAGAGAACAACAGGGGATCTGATGTATACTGTAAGGTCTCTATATATATATATACATACAAAATTATATTATATTGTAAAAGTATATTAAAAATAGTGTATATATATATACACATATTTACATATATACATATGTATATATATATATATTTTAATATAATATAATATATATATATATATTTACACATTTGTAATTATATATACATATATTTAAATAGTAAGACCCTATATTACTCTATAGATATTCAGATATAAAATATTTGCAACTGGGACTGGGATATATATATATATACAACATAATAAGTAAGGTTTAAGGTGTAGAGCTAAAATCGATTAAAATTACTTTTCGAGTTCGATGCTTTGGCTGTTTATAACTCCAGAGTTGTTTTTTAGATGTATCTATAGTTGATTGGGTTTATGGACCAACAACCACAACTGACGGGACAACGTAGCCATGTTTAGTGTAGACCGTATATGGTGTGGGATTGAACATTTTGAACCGTTTTGACCGTGACCCATCACCATATTGGCATGCTTACAGGACTTGTATAAATTCCCACTTGTAGTGCCACTATAACCATCGTTTTCTTGTTCAATGTTTTTTCCTATTTATGAGCCCAACTGCAACACAAAGACATGGGGGATCCACAACGTTTGCCTAGACATGGGGTACCCCTAAAATGCTAATTAGAAATGTTCCGATGAAACAAGACCTGCATTTTTCAAGATTCTTAGGTCTATTCCATGTTTAAACAAGGTACCGGCGCTGATAGCGGACCCGGTGTTTTTAATGTTTTTTATTTTAAGCATTATGTATGGATTTGTTTAAAACTGTGGCGCCGTGACGATTTTGTTATTCTACCCAGAATTAGAAATGTTGTTTTCGTCCCACGTTACGCTAGGAATTTATTCATTGATCATTGAATTTTATTGGGCGAAACAATTGACAAATGCGGATTTTGGAAAACGAAACTTCCACAGCTTTTGAAGCTCGACTTTTTTCCTTCATGGATTCAGCGTTTGCGTTTGTTGATCTTTGCACACAAGTTGGCGAGGCTTCCTTTCAAGTCCTCCTTGTGGTTCCAACGATAGGCGAAGGACCACACATATTGTTGGATTCTTTGAGAATCCTTCCTGGTAACTTTGTCTTTGCTATG
>Ga0126342_10008912_pt1 | contig 17970 bp, 12 predicted proteins | sample Cyp1metagenome_FD_92528 | JGI IMG/M metagenome (GOLD analysis project Ga0126342, IMG submission 92528) | Coral microbial communities from Lord Howe Island, Old Settlement Bay, Australia - Cyphastrea 1 metagenome | ecosystem: Host-associated > Invertebrates > Cnidaria > Coral ... | reverse complement strand
TCCGTTATCTATGTATATATATATATTCATATATACATATATATATACACACATATATATACATGAATATATATATATCCATTTATATCCTATAGTTGTTGGTTAAATTCCATTGTCAACCCATACTTTGCCGGTTTTTGGCCTCATTTTCGGTCTTCCACAACCTGACGAGTTTCCAGAGATTTTGAACGCGTGAAGCGCCAGGAGCACTTGAGAAGGCAGATCCCCTTGGAGAGCCGGAAGTACGCCAGCTTCAAGGCACTCAGCGACGTGGGTACCTTGGGGGCGAGCTTGGCCGACATTGTTCTAATGTGGTAAACCCAAGAATAAAGGGAGGGAGGGCTATTTTTTGGGGGGAATCATATTTTGTCCGTTTTGGGCTATTTTTTTTTGGATTTTTGTTTCCCTGCTTCTTTGCTTTTTTGCTTCTCTGTTTTTTTTTTGTTTTTCCCTGCTTCTCTGATTTTATATTTTTTCTGCTTCTCTGCTTCTCCACCTTTCTGCTTCTCTGCTTCTCCACTGTTCCGCTTCTCTGCTTTTTGCTGTTCTGCTTTTCATCGCCCTGCTTCTCTGCTTCTTCGCTTCTCGAACCTAAACCAACCCTAAAACCAACTCTATAAAACCAAGTCTACATAAACCCTAAAACCAGCGTACATAATCCAACCCTAAATTAACCCTAGTCGCAAAATACCATGCAACATGAAAAGTTTGAGGACGAACACGTTGCAAATACAATGGAAAATGAAAGGTTCGAACTTCAAAATGTTGCGAATACAGTTGAAATGGCAGCTTCCAGCTCCAAAGTGCTGCAAATAGCAAGGAAAACGGGCGGAAACGGATCAAAAAAACAACAGCATGGAAAAAAATCCTGAAGCAATTCCGGACCCGGGAAGTCAGCCCCAAAACGTGTTCATGCTCACAGCCTAAATGTTGCACCTCATTGGTCGATCTGAAAAAAACCAGCACATTTCAGGCACAGTCAAATATCGTATGTTGTTGGCTCTACCCTCTGGTTATTTAACATGGGAAATGGCCCATTTATAGATGGTTTACCGAACTAAAAATGGTGGATCTTTCCATGGCAAACTGTTAGTCATAACCAGATGGTATATCCCATGGGGTACCCCATGAAATCCTATGAATTAATCCAGTGATTGCCTCTGGCAAACATGTCAATGGCAAATCTATCATTTGATCCATGGCTAGTCCGTTGACTTTTCCATTGAGTTAGGAGAAAATCCAGCTTGCCATGTTTGATTTTCCACAGGGTAAAATCCCATTCTGAAAAATCCTCATATTCCAAGCAAATCCTCAAATCCCATGAAGTTTCCCATATATTTTCCACCTTGGAATCATAGGCGATTTTTACCCGGCCACATTTTACCCCAGGGGGAGATCATGTTGGACATTTACCAACCTTTTCAGCATGGACTTCGTTGAAGTCAACCCAGTTCAACCCATGGATACGTTACGCCGCCATTTTTGGAGGTACCGATTCCATTAATATGTTTGGCCGCCATTTTTCAGGCCGAAATTTCTGGGAATATCCAAAATATGGTCAAAAATACGGTACTATACTAACGTAGCTCCATCAATTGGATCCTGGAATTCCCACTGAATGATACTAACAAAATATGGCCTTTTTGATCTCCCGTTGTTTCAATCGCGTCCGCCAGGAAGTGGAGTACGAGTCGCTGCGGCAGATCTTCAGCGTTTGGAGCTGCTACCCCGACGGCTCAGTCAGTCTGCGCGACTTCCTGTGGCTCGATGAGCGATGCGCAGCGGGTGACCTGTGGGTGACCTGTTGGATTGGGTTGAATCCCATGGAAAAATGGTTGACATGGTTTGTCATGATAACAATAATCTGGTTACTGGTTGTGGTTTGGAACATGACTGGATTATGACTTTCCATATGTTGGGAATGTCATCATCCCAACTGACTAATATCCCAACATGATTGGTTTATGATATGGTTTAATAGTACAACCATGGTTGGTGAAATAAGAAGAACACACACACACATATATATATAGAAATAATTGTCCATCCCATCACCCCAAAAACCTCCATGATGGTTGATGAACATCTCACTCAAAAACCTGAGAATCATAGCGACAAATCTCTGGACAAACGTATCCAGTGCGAGTCCATCACATTTATGAACCAACGATGGTCCAATTACCGTATACATACATACATACGTACGTACATCCATCCATCCATCCATCCATCCATCCATCCATGCATGCATGCATGCATGCATGCATGCATGCATGCATATATATATAATTATATATAATGGCTTTATCAATTTAATCACTATCAAATTCATTGAGTAGTCATCAAGGATTTATCAACTCATCATTTGCAGATCATGATCGTAGAATTCTCCAAGCAAACTGAGAACAGTTATGGACCGATAAAAACCATTTGGTGATTAACACATTAGTTACCAATGATGATTTATTGACTAATCACCATCAGCGGAGGACCATGATGAGAATATCATGTCGTAAGATTTAGAGATATTCGTTATGTTTTCAACTAATCAATTTGTTGGTGGTGATGGTCTAATAAGTTCCCATTAATTGAGGACCATCACGATGACATTATTAGTTACATCTCACTTGAGTCCATTTGTAAGTAATCATTCATAGTCAGAGATGATCATTCGTTGATAAACCATGATATACTTGGTCCATTGTTGAGGATCTATCAGCTGAAGACGCTGAAGACAATATCCCCAATGATTGATAAATTCTATGTATTTGCTATTCCCAGCCTTCCATCAGCTCAGCCGAGGACCATGGTGATAATATCATTTCATAATATGTGGGAAATAAACATTTTTTTTCAACTAGCCAATATCCTCAATCATTGATTATGACCATAGATTAATAGGTTTACCAACTAATCATCTCTGAGGACCATGATTACGGTCTACAATCTGGTAAGTACAATCATTAGTTGCTGCGCTGATGATTTATTCATCAGCGTACCACCAACTATCATTAACACTCATAGTAACCAACAACTGACCATTCATGAACCATCAGTTTATTAGTGGATTTCATCACCACTATGCTGATTATTGATGGTTAATGAGCTGGTTGTCGACGGTTATTGTGGTTGATTACCTGATTCTTAATGAAGCTATCACCACGAGCTGAGGATCATGATAGTCACCATGATTAAGGTTTATAAACTGGTAAGTACTATCATTAGTTACTGCGCTGATGATTGATTCATCAGCCAATCACCATCTGAGGACTAAAATAGTCAGCATTATCAACTATGATTATTAGTTACGGATTATTGTTGGTTAATGAATTCACCAGTAGCTGAGGACAGTAGTCAACACTACTGAGTGGAAGTTTTACCCACCTGTATGTATTAGCATTTCTTACTGACAATTTATTCCGCCCATGAGCTAAGACCCATGATGGCAAGTATCATAATCATTATCATAAACTATTTGGGTTCAAGTTAGTATCAGTTGGTGTTTGATTGGGGGTTTACAACTAATTTTATCACTAATTTTAAAACTAATTAAAAAAAACTAATCTAATCACCCTACCTGAGGACCATGATGGAAGAGGTGCGCGACGTCCACACCAAGGGCGGCCGCATGTGGCTCTTCGAGGCCCTCAACGAGGCGCGCCACGCCGCGAAGGACTGTGGCGTGGACGACAAGGCGCGTGGCATGGCGCCACCAAGGGGAAACCACGGGGAAACGACGGGGAAACCAATGGAACAGCCATAAAAAGTGGGGGAAATGGTGAGTTAAGGGTTGAAAAAATGTTGGAAGAGAGAGAGAGAGAGATTTTGAGAGTAGAGACCATGTTGAGTGGTGATTTAAGGAGATTTTGGAATAACACTTGGTGATTCAAGCATGAAAAAGTGGAGGCGAGATTTAAAGCAACCAGCGAAAACCCCATTTGAACCATTCAACCTGGGGATTTTACCGGCTCGAATGGGATTTAAGCCTATTGAAACTGGGATCCAAAATATTCAAAGCAGAAAGGTGGAGCAAAACTGGATATTTCTGCACCGGATGGAACCTGAAAAATGGAGGACTTAAGCCATGAACCGAAAGAGTGCTGGGTAAATGATTGGCTGCTGTCCAACCGGGGCCAGGAAGCTGGCAACGACAACAGCCCACGTCCCTTGGCCGAAGTTGGCATCAATCTTTGGTGAGGCCAAAGCTAGTAGCATTTGTTGGTCAAAAAAGGGGAACTGAATGGTTAACCTCAACCATCCTCAACCCATGATTCACATAATTGATAAATATTGATAAGCCTCCCAGTTGCTGAGTATACCTGGTGCTTAGTGCTTCCAAATGTGAGGGAGGGATTCACCATATCAACTGGTTCTTTTGGGACATTTCGGACAGCCCCGGCTATGATCAGGCGCCTGGTCCTGCCCCAAAGTTTGTTCCATTTTGTTCCCATCATTCCGACTTTGGAAATCTCGGGAGGTGTTCACTTCATGCCTGTGCTGCACTTCGTCCGCCAGATGGTTCAGAGGCGCTCCGATGGTCCGACGACCGATGATTCACCGATGATTGGGGCGGTCACCTCCGAGGTGACGAAGCTTCGATGTCCAATGACGATGTCCACCATTCGGATGTTTTTTCACTCGGGAAACCTATCGCGGTTGCCGCATCCTTTTTTTGTTTGTAACTAACAACTGGGTAGTTTCAAATCAATTTCATTCCTATTTAATAAGATCACCTTAGAATGATGTTAATAAAGCAATTGGTGTAAACATGTGTAAAATATGGTATGCTTACTTTGCTACCGATCATTATCAGATCAACGTATGTTTTTTAAAGGACGTGCCAGGCATCTCCGACAAGTTACCATCAAGGAGTGGGCCGCTGGGCCTGGGTAGTCAAGGGAGGAAGCTCTGGCTTAATGGGGGGGGTAATGGTGGTCTAATGGTGTTTTAATGGGGATTTAATTTGTGATTTCATGGGGGTTGAATGGGGATTTAGGATGATTTAGCCTCTGGTTATTTGTGAAAAATAATGAACAATATCTGAAAATGGATGAACCCGGCGCATTAAAAAAAAGGGAGATCTCCCCAGTGATTCCTGCGGAACTCGGAGGTTCATAACATTCATAACACACATCAGGCCAACTAGCAAGAAATTGGGACTCATCTTCATAAGCAGAATAGCAAGGATTCACCTCGAAACCCGCAGAATGACAAGAAACATATGGGACTAAAAATATAAGCACGTCAGGATTCAGAAAGAGAAACAGGCAGACCGACCAATAATCCCCTTCGACTTGCCTATCAGTTGGGGGCAGTGGTGACGAGCAAAACCAAACTAGCACCAGAAAGGAATAGCCAGGATCTTCAAAAACGGCCAGGAATTTAGGAGGCGGAAGCCAAGAAGTTATGAACATCATGCAATCCAGGGTGTTTTCTCAGCCCCTTGTGAAATTTCAAGTGTCTCCTGTGCATATCCTGTACGCATATCCCAATCAATACATGTGGCTTGGGTCAGCTGAGCAACTTCGGAGGACTTTCTATGGGCTTGGAGCTAAGGAGCTATAAAGCAAGAGTTTCCCAACCACATGATAGCCTATGTTTTGTTATTCTGGATGCCGATGAGATACCAACATTTGGCCAGCTGCCACTTGAAAAAACTTGGCTTGTAACTTTAAGCCCTGAAAACATACATAAAGTCGGGAAAAATTGGATCATGAGATTCGGGGGTTCCTAAGATGAGGAACCCCAAAAGCATTGGTCTTCGCAAAGATGACGAACTTTCGATGATTGTGGGGTCTCTCATCTCAAGAAACCCCATTTGATCCCGATTTCTAGGTGCCGCGACCAGATTTGGTACACTAACTCTTTCCTGCACCAACAACATAAATGACTGCAGCAGAATCAGCAGATAATCCCATCCCCATCCATACTAGATACACATAGATACCCCCTTATTGGATCATTGGATCATGGGTTTTGCTGAGCTCAGTTTGCCAGTTTAACCCTCTGTTTTTTTTTTGGGATGTAGCTGTGGAAAAACACCAATTCTGATGGGTAAATAAATAGGCATAAATCATTGAACTGATTGGGCCATGGCTTCTATAGCTATGTAAAAAATAACCAGAGGGTAAATAATCTTAAATCCCAATTAGAACACCATGGAATCACCATTGAATCACCATTAAAAAAACAATTGAAACAACATCAGTCCCCGCGACGGGTCGTGCCCACGGGTGACCGAAGAGTTTTCGCTTTGCTTGGAGGAGAACGATGTGCTCTCAGCGCTGAAGTTTAGTAAGGGAGAGGCGACCGCGTCACGCTGTCGCATCGACGGAAAGTTGGAGTGGGATTTGGTGGGGTAACTACTGCTACCCCCTGGTTATTCAACAGTTTGCTGTAGAAAATCACCATTTTTAATAGGTAAGTCACGGTAAGTCATCATAAATCATGGGACGAAATGGGCCATTTTCCATAGCTATGTTGAATAACCAGAGGGTATCAACAAAAACACAGCCGAACTCTCCAGCTCGGTTCATGCGATGCTCCCGTCAGTTTCATTGACTTTCCATTGGTGGAATCCAATTTTTCTTGGGAGGACCTTTTGCTCACCAGCCAAGAACTATTTGTTTGCAGATGATCTAAGATTGGCAATGGCAATGGATCCTGGAATTCAGCTCCAAGCTACCAATGTTCACCAGGGCTGCTGGGAAAGTGGGGGAGTTTCCAGCCCATGGAGCTGACCTGAAAACCTCCAAGTCCCGAAATGGCAGGTGGCTCAATTCCGTGCGCTCTTCCGAAAGCTGCACAAGGAGCACAAGGAAAGCCAGAGCGGCTCTGCTGAAAAGTTCGCCACGGACATTGCGATGTCAACTGGATTAACAACCCCTTGGGCTGTTATTTTTGGAGAGATCTTACATTTTGGTTGTCACGACTTGGAGGGTAACCACTCTAATTAATCAGGGTTTACTAATCCAGGGTTGACATTACACACACCCAATTTTCATCTTTGTCTATTTGAGCGTGCTTGGGCTGAATTGACTTCCATCACTACGCCTCCAGCATTCAGTGCTGAGAGAATACCATTGTGGCAACGGAAATCGTCAAAAACACCAAGCTGAGGCTCTGAGGGGAGGTACAAACGACAGATACACATATAATGTGGTTAAAACATGTTAAAACAATGATCAACCATCCCCAAAATCACCATAGCTAGGTGGTATAAACCTTCCCAAATGGGTAGTTTATGACATTGTTTTAACCACATTAGTTGTAATCACACACGCATAGATATGCACACATTTAGAGCTTGTGGAATCTCTTGTTTAAGGATGATCTTTTGGGACATGGGGGATTTCCCCGGAATTGTGTCTTGTTTTTTCGTGCCGCTGGGGCTAATCCGTAGTTTCTTGTTGGTTATATACATCCCCAATATTCTTACTAACCCCCATTAATCCCACATGATTGTAGCCATTTGTAGCCGAAACCAACCTGCGCAGTTTCCAACATCAATATACCTATGACTATCACCACATCCAATTTAATTACCCTCTGGTGAACTAGCGGATTTTCCCATTAAGAATGGTGATTTTCCATTGCTATGTTAGTTCACCAGAGGGTAATCAGATTAGAAACACATCATGCTTCCTCATAATGCTTGGTCATTCGAATCATATTTCCATGTTTCGAGGGGCTACTTGGAGGATCATCCAGGTACCAGGCGGTCACCGGTGATCGAAGCGGTGGATTCCCATCCGTCGGATCCGTGGGATGATCCTCTCGTAAACGAAGCATCGTGGGATCGATGCGATCATCGATCATCATTATCATCATTAGCCAAAATCATATATAATAGTGATGGTTAATGATGGTTAATGATGGTTAATGATGGTTAATGATGGTTAATGATGGTTAATAGTGGTCATTATCTATTTATGCATAATTATATATATTATAATATGTTATATATAGTCATCATTGACCACTATGAACCATCATTAACCATCACTAGCGATCTTTATATAACCATCATTGTTCTGAACCATCATAAACCATCATAATCCATCATGATTCATTCTCATTCATTACTTCTTCACGTACTAACCAGTCAGAACCCCACTAACCCCAAGCCACTTCCTACTTCCAAGGTGCTTCAAAGGGTGATAAGACCAAGGGCTCCAAAGGCGTGCGTGGACACGACCTAATCGACCTGGGATCTGAGTTATTTGGTTTCCTGTGCTAAAACATGGCAAACGAAATGTGACATATAGACAACCTATGATAAATTATGTTAATCTATATCAAAGATGAGCTAGATGGTAAGCATATGGTAACATGTGGGTAAAAACTGGTACACTAGTTGAAATTTATGGCTTATGGGTTCAATTGACTTTTTGGAGCGTTTTAAGAGTGGAAGTTTCACTGGGTTGACTGCTTTGAAGCTATTCACTACCATCAACTTGATTTTTTGGCATGTATAGATTTGCTACAATAGTGGAGGGTTTTCACGGGCTGGAGCATACCAGACACATTTGCCCCATTTGGTAATGATACCGCTTTTGCATGCTTTTGCCACATTCTGTTTCTCATACATTAATGTGCGATTCACCCAATGCCATAAAGCATCCATTCAGGGATTTTTTTTATCCATAAAAATGGTGATGACTTGGGGATGATTTATGGGGTTTACCACAGTAATACTATATATCATCAATGACCTTTGATGTCGGCAGTTTTTTTTGGTGAGGATGACTTGCACCGATCATTTCTTACATCATGACTTCCAATGGCGCAAAATGATCGATCGACCCTTTAATTTGGGACCTCTAGTAATAAATCATGGGTATCGCTCAATATCATTTCCCCCCGAAATGGATGGTGCAATCCCAAGAGCAAACTTGACATGCCTGCCCTTTGGTAATCTAACAGAGCCATGAAAAATGGTCATGTTTCATAGGTAACCTACAAAAACGGAAACTTTTCCATGGTTACGTCAATTCTGTCCAATGGCACTGAAAAAAATGCAGTCACCCGTGATTTTCTATAAGTTTTCCTTACCCGGTGGATTTTCCTATGGATTTTCCGATGAAATCCGTTTCAAAATCCATCCTTTTGGAGGCAAGGCGGGCAGCAAGCTGAAAGTCCCGGCCGGAAGGCGGTCAGGGCCTCAGGAGGCCATAAAGAGGATATCAGACATGGGGAATCTACAGGGGATGATGTTTGGCCTGGTAAACATCTATTAAAAATGGTGATTTAATGGGATTTAATGGTGATTTAATGGTGATTAAATGGTGATTTAATGGGATTTTTTTTTATGGGATTTAATGGGATTTTTCATGGGATTTATTAGGATATATGATGGTATGCCCTCTTGTAATTTGTTACATAGCTATTGAAGCCATGGCCATAGAAATAGTTGATTGACCCAGCTAAAAAATGGTGGATCTTTCCATAGTTATGTGGCTGTTTACCAGAGGGTATCTTATTTGTCGATCTATCTGCCTGTCTGTCTGTCTATTTATTTATCTACCTACCTCTATGTATGTATATACAGTAATATACGCCCATCCTGTATGGGAATCCAAATATGATAATATGATGGGTATATTTTACATCCTACGAAAATGGTTGGATGACCATTCCCATATTCGAGGGTTTCTTAAAATGTGGGATCCCCAAGTCACCATAGTTGTTTCAACACTAAAATACTGACTTGGATTTTGGGGATACACCTCTATATCATCCCAGAATATATATCCCTTCATACTGGTATCCCATTGATATTTTTGTGGAGGGGTACCATGATCAAAAGATGGATCATGCCAAAAAAAGGAGGATGGCCATCTGTTGGAGTCCCGATTTGGGATGGATGAATGAAGCCATAAACCATGTACATCCAGGGCATCTATTCGTCTTGACCGTGGCACTATGAATTGATGGGAGAGGCAGATGGTCTGATTGATCTATCTCAGAACATCTGAAAGATGGACATATCACATGGATGATCCAAATGATCCATGAATGTTTTTTACGACTACAGTGTTTTGGGACAATTGTCTGAATTGTGCATATAGGAAATCAGAGGAAACCATCCAGAATTTTCTGTCTCACAATGGTGAAATGCCCAATGGTGGTGGCAAGTGAAAGCTGGCAAAATGATGATAAACCACTGGCACGGAATGGGGCTCCAACATTCAATTTACTTGGATACTGTATATCTGGATATTTATACCTTATAGTTGGATAAGTTGTACATATTGGATACTTATACATTATTTATATGGATAATAGTTGGAATACCCAATCATTGTGGCATCATTACATACCGTGGGGTGCCCTTAACCTAAGCTGACAGGGCTCACGTTCATGGCCAGTTGGTGTGGTGAAATTGGACGCCAAGAGATGGATAAAGAACATGTCATGGAGGTTCTCTGCTGCAGATTCTTTGTATGTTCACCTCGCTTAACCTCTGGTAAACTAACAGTTTGCTATGGACAATTGCCGTGGTGAATAGATAAATCGTCGAGTCGAACGAAAAGGGCCATTGTCCAGTTCGCTATGTTAGTTTACTGGAGGGTAATCCACCATTTTTGGGGAAACAAACGGCTTTGTTTCGTTCATTTTTGGCGATCACACAGGGACCGGGCACCATGGAATTTCGGCTCAGTCACTTTTCTACGGATCCAATAACGTAACTAGTACGCGGAGATCACCCCATCTCCCGAACGCGCACGACCCTTTATCGGCGTGATGGAGAAATATGAATACAGTGTCACTGGGATGCCATAGGGCCATGGGGAAGTTGGGCGGAATGGGCATTTTTTTTTTTTTTTGTGGCGGGTTTTTATGCCAAGAACCATCCAGGAACATAAGGTATTGGTACAACCAATCCATTTTATGGGTGATGTATATATATATATGTATACCCTCCTCTTATTCAACGTAACTGTGGAAAATGGCCCATTTCTAGATGATTCATGATGATTTTCCGTAGCTACATCAAACAACCAGAGGGTAATTACATATAGTCATATAGTTGTCCAGTTTCCTGCATCATGTTTGAACGTAGTATTATGACTGATCATAATTTGTTTACTATTATCATTCTGGTTATTGTAACTGTTATTGCTATCCTCATTCTAAATCATACTTGTAATTGTAACTTATAATATATATATATTATTAATATCTGGGTCAACCTTGGTTAGATCCTTTAGTTCTTTAATCTTTTGCTATCAATGATATAATTGATATAATGTGCATTCACCAGCTATTTTTTGGCAGGGTATCTAAGATTGGCAATGATTAGATAGGTAATTCACCACTTCTAGGTAAATCAACGAACGAAAGGGGCTATAGCTTCGATATCTTCAATAGGTATGTTAGTTCAGCGGAGGGTAAATCATCTTCAACCAGCATCACCGTGACTAGTCTGGTCGTGACTTTTTATCTTTGGTGGAAGTCATGGGAGATCTCATGGGAAAAACATAGGTTAGGAACATAACAAAGCACCATAAATAGATATAATAAATGGAGGTTTAGATGGAAAAAACATGGAAGAACATGGACTATTTTCAGCAAGCCATCTTAAACCATGTTTGATTTCTGTTTTTTTGTGACCCGTGTTTGTAAAAAAACCAGCCATTCTTTGGTGAACGATTCCGAGCAACTTTTAGCAGACTCCCAAACTGGGACATGGATTGACCATAGACTTCATCCATTCTGCAGAATTACGACGACGGAAAAACACGATGTGATGAACGTGATGGCAGGCATATTTTTTCGTGACCCATTTGGCAAACCCAACTGCTCGCCCTCAGCCTTAGCTGAACCTACGGGATGGCGATGAAGAGAGAGAGAGAGATATATTTTTTTCATGACATGTTGCTTTATATGGCTTAATATAACGGATAATGCTGGGGCAAATCAAGATACTGTAACTACAAAAAATGAGATAATTATTAATAGTTATAACATACCAGTTATAACCATCATCACCATTTAATCACCATTTAACCACTATTAATGATGAACATACCCTCCTTTTTTTAACTAACAGTTCGATGTGGAATGGCGCCACCATCAGTGTAGATCATTTTCGGGACGGGAAACCATTGATATTCAGCCATCATCTTTGAAGGGCCAAGTCCAACTTTACAAAATTGCTCTTATTCACTATATCCCCATAGTTATCCCATTAAAAATGGTGATTTTCCATAGTTATGTTAGTTTACCAGAGGGTATTCACTATATCCCCATGATATTCCTCATTTGCGCTGATTTTTTTTCCCCCCCATTCTTCAGGCATCTTTGGAGAGATGTCCAACACTTGGTAAATCCCGCATGATCTTCGCAGCCTGGGCTTGATAAATATCATGAATCCTATGATTTTCCCATATCATCCATGATTTTCCCATGATTTTCCCATGATTTTCCCAGGGTGATACATATCATAAATCCCACCATGATCATCGCCAATGGCGTCGTTCTTTTTAGGTCATGCTAAAGATCGCGGAGGTGATGGCCATTGGCAGCACCTATATCGTGGTCTCAGCAGGCGCATCGCGGCAATGGTTTCACTATGGTGATGATGTGAATTAAGAATGATGAACTCTGTTAGTTATGCTTAACTTTGATAAATTGTTTGTGTGTTTTATTGATCGTTATTAATTGTGGCACAGATTAGGGTTAACTATGGCTAAGTATGGTAAAGACTATGGTTCACTATGATAATAATCTATACCGTCTATACCTATGGCGAATCATGGCAAACAAAGTGAACACTTAGTAGAATATCCCACTTAGCTTGGATGCATCTTAATGACCTCACGTCGTGATGTCATTGGAATTATGGTTAGTAAGGGGAATCATCCTCAAATGGTGGCAAGTTTCAGCTATTTTCACGTTAATTATTATAATTCAGGCAGGCTTTGTACAGTAACTGAACCCACTAATGGTCATGGCTAATGATGATTAGCTACAGCGAATCCATTGCAATATATGGAGAATGAGATGTAATAACCAAGCATTTTGTGGGGATATTATGGGATGTAATGGATGTAATGGGATATAGAATCGCAATGAGCTCAGAGGATCCCACAAAGCAACTGGTGAGCCCAGATAGATGGGGACAGCGCACGAAAGTGCGGGTCATTTACCATTCATTATGTTTAAACCACTTGTTTCATAAACAGTTGTGCGCCCTAGTGTAACCATGTGTAACCTACTATAGCTATGGAAAATGACCATTTAGTTCGATGATTTACTGAGAAAGTGAGCCTGAATAGTAAACCATGCATCTAAAAAAAGCTTACAGGCTGGATGCATACACACATTTTTTTAACCAAACAATGTGATCTTTTAAAAAGAAATCAATCAACATATATCATGGTTATAAGGGAAATCATCCCCAAATGGCCTTAATTAATTCAGATTAGTGAAATATTATGGCCTTTACCTAGATATATGCATATCTTTTTGTACATTTCTTCACAGAGTCGGCTGTTGTGAGACCTGCAGGTCTGATCACCTTCAACAAGTACCTGATGAAAGAGGGCCGTTTTCCACACGCCGTGCAGCTTACCGCTATGCATATGGCAACCACTAGCCTCCTCTCCATGATTTTGCTCCTGGGTACCAACTTGGACCATGGAAAACCAGTGAGTTAGTAAGTTGGGATTACTATTGGGATGTTGTGGGTTATAAGATGTAGATAGATATAGATAGATATAGATTATAATCCACTCACCAACCAGTTAGCTAATCCCATGGCCCATTCTAAGTACCCAACATTTTCCCGTTTAAATGGCTATTTCTTGTCGTTCATTTCCTGCCATGGGGCCCATTTTCCACCAGTTGGGGGCCGTTGCTGAGAAACTGTCCAGTTGGGAAAGGACGCTGAGTCAATCATCTCATTATTCCGCAATAGAATCTTGATTTTGATAATCATAATGTGAATAAGAATAATTCATAATGGTTGCTCTTGCTGTTATGCATAGTTGTATATATAACAGATATAGATAGATAACTGGGGCACACACACAGACACACACACACATATATATATATACATGGTGTTATTTACATAGATCATAGATGATCATAGGACATAGTACATCGTATATATATATGCATACACATATACAATATAAAGTTATATCTATAGCTGTAGCTATCTCTATATACTTCTCACCTTCCCACCGATCGGCGAATCGCTTCGGCGAATCGCTAGGTGCTTGGCCATTCCGTCGATCTATCCGTCCATGCCGAAGGCCATGGAGAATTGGAAGCACCTTTCCAGGCCGCTGACGACCTGCGTTGACTGGGGGAGGACAAAAACCCATGGATTTTTCACCATAAAAAATGGTGAAACCTGGAATTTTCAGGTGAAAAAAGGGGTGTTTTAAGCGATGGAAAAAAACAGGTCCACTGACTCAATGAAGATATTTTTTTGATATGGTGATATATAGTTGGCTACATGTCCAGTAAATCCATGCATGTAAAGGGATGTAACTTGAGAAAGAAACTTGGATTGGTGATTCAGTGACATTCAGTGACATGTCGAATTTTTCAATATGTTTGATGGCCACAATTTTAATGGTACCCTCTGGTTATTTAACATAGCCATGGAAAAGCACCATTTTTAATGGGAAAATCCACTATAAATGTGCCATTTTCAATAGCTTTTTGTATGTTTACCAGAGGGTAAAATCATGGGAAGCTGAAATCGGAGACACAACGGGCCATGGCTTTTCTCCACGTCCTGCGAGGTTTATGGTGCCGTTAGGCCTCCTTTTCTCCTTAGCCTTGTCTCTCGGCAGATGTTGGCTGCCTGGATTAGCTATGGTTTATGGATGTTTATGGTATATCTGCATACGATAGATCTAGGCATATGATAGATTCCAGGACATATACTGTATGAATACACACTGAGATGAACTATGGTTTGTGGTAGATATGTTTGATATGCCTAATTACCCTCCAGTAATCAAACATAGCTTGTTGGAAATCCACCAGAGTTCGATGATTTTCCCAGCTACAAACCTCCATTGATTGGTGGTCTCCAATTAACATGTTTGAGTACCGGAGGGTATTAACCCATGTTCAGTTAAATCCAGTTAAGTTGAATCCATGGTAATCCAGTTTTCATGTCAATCCTGGATTAATTAACCCCGTTTACGGTTGTTTTTCATTGGGGGGATACCAATCACAAAAAGTATCAGATTTGTCTTGACCATTTGGGGAGTACCCCCCTAATTTTCATAAAAACCATGGTTTAGCAAAATCCGGGGTTGACATGAAAAACATTGGAAAATCCCAACCATAAATGGAGGTTTATAGCTGGGAAAATCATCTATTTCAATGGGCCATCGAAAAACCATGGCTATGTTAGTCATAACCGGAGGGTATATTGAATCCAGTGAAATCCCCATGAAACTTCCCGTTCAATCCCCGTATACGAAAACATCACTGGGGGCATCACCGAAAGGAACATTGCCCAAATCATCAGGGTGGGACAGTTCCCACCAAAGTGGTGAGTACTGTGCCAGTTCATTGTCCAACAAATCCAAGAAGTTTAACGCGCTAAAGAAGAGACTTCTTCTCTGGCATTTTTTCTTTACATTTTTTCTCTGGTTTCCATGATAGGTCCGGTGATTTCCCATGACCATTTTACCATTTCTGGATGACTTACCCGGCCGGGTAAACGGTTACCAAAAACTGATGGGAAAGATCCACCATGCTATTAATGGGACAACTCACTATTTCGACTGGGCCATTTTCAAGTTCGCAAACTGTAAACGTTTACCAGAGGCTATCTCCATTAAATCACCATTAAATCCCATTAAATCACCATTAAATCACCATTAAATCGCTAAGTCTTGGCCGAAGCTGGAAGCTGCAAGTGTCTCACAGCTGCGAGGTTCACCTCCAACCAGGCCTATTTCTATTCCTCGGTGGCCTTTTTGCAGTTCTGCAAGCAAGGCCGGGCTGGGAAGGGCTGGGAATGGCTGGGATGCGGGACGAAACAGCTTAAACATCCAGCGACTACCCAGCGACTATCCAGCAAAAACAGTAGCGTTTGGGTGGGGTTTTGTTTGGGTCATAGCCGTATGACCATTTGCCAAAAATCGTTGACAGAAGTTTTGTACTAGTTGTTGATAATTAGTGTGGACCTTTTTGTTTTCTCCAGGCGGCACGCAGCTAAATTCACCAATTCTGCAAGGCAGCGCTAGCAAACCCGCTAGGTTTGCGCTAGTTTTTTTTTTCCTCACACCCATGTTCAAGGATATTTTTGTGTGTTCCTGTCTGCTTGTTATTTCAACATGAAGACGAGTCAAGATGTAACACTTAGCTCCTTAAACCTAAGGATGTCTTCGTGAATTTCTGTGCTACTCCACAATTTTCCTATAATTTTGACGTTGAGGCTCAACTTTGCGAATTTGTACGTAATTTTACCCGCTAGATCCCCGCTAGCAATGCGCTAGCAAAAGTTTCAAAAAACGGCTTTGGTTGACCCCTGACCCAGTCGCCACCAGAGAACTTGCAATTTATCCGGCAAGGGCCTCGCTTCGGAACGATTTATCCTGTCTGTTTGACAAAGCAACAGTGACAGCAAAGGCAACGACCAGCTTTGCAGATATTCAAGTTCCACCACTAACAACTAGCAGCGGCACCCACTTCATATAGATGCGCGTTAGCATTTACTGCAGGTTTTAGCTACGGCTTCAAACATGAAAGATCAAATGCAGGGGTTTCAGACTATTTAGGTCAGTCATGGTTCTAAAGGCACAATAAGAAGCGGCACGCAAGGAATTACGATTTATCAACAAAACCCTCGAAAAGACATTTTGGCAAACCGTCATATGGAAATATTGCTTTGAATCTTGGATAATTGCGAGTTCTGTTTGTTGTGGACAGTTTTCTTGAACAAGGACGATCGTTTTCCATTTTCTTGTTAATTCAATCCTGTTGTTGGTATATACTCCCAATTGTGTTCCAACTGAAAGGCCGAAAGGTGATTTTCAAGATTTCACCAATCCCTTTGTTTCTTGTCAAGAGTTGCTCGTACAGAAACCATTGAAGTTTACATTTGTATGAAATAGTGCATCCCTAAATCCAACGGTTGTATAATTACTGGTTGGTGGTTTGGAACATTTTTTATTTCCATCATATATGGGATAATCCTTCCCATTGACTAATATTTTTCAAGATGGTTAAAACCACCAACCAGATTATATATATATACATATATGTTATATGTTTCTCCTGAAGGGAAAAAATTGGTGTTCATCCCATTCTCAGACAGACCCATATCCACATATCCACTCTCCATCGGTTGAATATCCCTATGTTTGATGGTTAAAGCGCTTAGATCCCCCATGAAAATGAGCATTTTGGCTGGTGAAACTGCTGAAAACCACCAGATTTTTTCGGCCCCAAAAAAAGGGGCCCGTTGTTTTCCGTTGAGAGCGCAACGTCCGAGGCAACGTGGCGGTGATTTTCCTGGGCGGCTGCATGGTGGGACTGCAGAACTTCAGCTGGACAAAGTTGATGGTTCTGGGCGTGGCACCTGGGCGGAGGATGGGATGGCCATTGGGGGGATTGAAACCATGGTACCTTTCTATGGCATCTATATGCATGGGATTTTCAATGAGATTTTCTATGGGATTTTCAATACTGGGGTTTTGAATGGGGGTTTTGAATGCGGGTGAAGAATGGTAGCTGGTTGGTGTTTGAGTGGGGGTAGTTCTCCACAGTTTTTTCCCCACCTGCCAGGTGAGGGTTGTTAGATTTTATGTCAGTTGCCTCCTCCTCCTCCTGCTCCTCCTCCGCCTCCTCCGCCTCCTCCTGCCTCGTCCTCCTCGTCGTCCTCCTCGTCCAACTGCGACCCGCGATCCACAGTGTTCTCTGTCGGACCTCAACCACGACCATCCACGCCCAGTGTTCCCTGCCGGACCTCAACCACGACCATCC
>Ga0126342_10008911_pt1 | contig 17970 bp, 13 predicted proteins | sample Cyp1metagenome_FD_92528 | JGI IMG/M metagenome (GOLD analysis project Ga0126342, IMG submission 92528) | Coral microbial communities from Lord Howe Island, Old Settlement Bay, Australia - Cyphastrea 1 metagenome | ecosystem: Host-associated > Invertebrates > Cnidaria > Coral ... | reverse complement strand
TTCATTATATTTCAGTATATTTCATTATATTTCAGTATATTTCATTATATTTCATTATATTTCATTATATTTCAGTATATTTCACGATATTTCACATATATTTCATTATATTTCATTATATTTCATTATATTTCAGTATATTTCAGTATATTTCACTATATTTCATTATATTTCACTATATTTCATTATATTTCATTATATTTCATTATATTTCAGTATATTTCATTATATTTCAGTATATTTCATTATATTTCATTATATTTCATTTTATTTCACACATATTTCAGTATATTTCATTATGTTTCATTATATTTCATTATGAAGGATCCATCCAGGTTTGATCGATGTTAAAACTTCGATTGCGATTTTCTTTGGTATTGTTTCTGGACTGGTCATTAGTGCAATTTTAAATCCAGTTAAATGATGTTAAAGGCAAATGCATTGACATATTAGTGTCTTGGACGTAGCATGCATGGCCCCGGTGCAGCCCCAGGCTTTGGACGAGTTCCCGGAGACCGGACATTTGATGTTTTTTCGTCGGGTCCCAAACTTGAAGGCCAGCGTGCAGCTGCGCGATCCGGTGGATCTCACGCTGAAGAGTCAGTGGTGTCTTGGTCGCAGATCGTGTGGACAGATGGGGGTCCTCGCATTAATTTTCATATATTCATTCTACATTCATTCTACATTCTACATTCATTCTACATTCATATATTTCATTACATTCTTATATGTGTCATGTGATGTTATATGTAATTAGATATACAATTTAGGCGGTCCAAAGGATATGTTTTACTCATGAAAGTTTCACTTTGTCGCAGCGGCAAAGACGTGTATTTTTCCTGGCGACAATGTGTTACCATGTTTCGCCGATGTTCTTTCTGATGTAGCCATACCAAGCAACATCAAACCGGTTGTCATCGGTTCAAACCGGTTGTCATCGGTTGTCTCCCAAAGTGGTAATGGTTTCAGAGCGACCCGGACGATTTGACGTTGGGCAGTGAGGGTGTCAACAACAAATCAGCTAAACCAAGGTGTTTCCAGTGACACAGGGTGTTTCTTCTCCAAAGTTTTCTTTGTGGATGAAGACCTGGTCCCTTCTTTGGTAGCTAAAATGTCACTTGAAACTGGACGCTTAGAGAAACAGCAAGGAACTGTGTTGATCACTCATGGGTTTACCATGCACGCAGATCCTGGGGCACAAAGGCCGAATTATCCCAAAAAAGTCTCATGCAGGGAGGCCAAGCTGGATATGTCATTGTCATTCCATGACACCAGGCATCTACCACCTGATCTCCCAGCCGTCCAAGCTGCCTGTGCCTACGATTCCATGTCCATTTTGGTGTTGCTGAACTCCAGCGCAGATCCGGATCTTCCGCGAAGTGTGCAGAGATTGCACTTTGGAACCAAATGATGCAGCTGCACGTACTTGTAGCATCTTGTAGCTGCAAAAAGCTGCAGTCTTCTCTTCAATTGCATCCATGGATAAGAATGGCGAAGATGCAGCAACTTACTGGGGAAATTGGAGGGCAAAAATACGACCGGCATTCAATTTTTCTACGACGCCTCCAATACTCTGGGCAAGAAATCAGTATTTTTTTGTGACAGGGCCCACATGATGCAGTTGGAGAAAATTGTGCATAGCGAGATCTATCGAGTTTGTAGCAGGTTTCACCATAGAGGTTTGCTCGATCCGTTTTCAAGGAAAATGCATTGGAGCCTGTATGCAGGTGTCACTTTTAAACTGTCAAACATGCTTTGAAGTTGATAGTGGCGTTCCGCAAAGGCCTGCGAACTTTTCGTGCTTCTGGTGACTATCAGCACACACAGAAGTCAGCTAGTCATCATCGGCAACACACTACCAGATGGTTCGGCATGGTTCGACAATTCCCAGCTAGGCGGATCAACAAGAAGCTGCCAGTGCGGACCCCGGTGCAACAGAGGGCAGGGTGCCAATGGGTGCCATGTAGACGCCAGGATCATCCATGGGTCTGGAGAGAATGCACGGACTGCGCAAAACATGTTCCGGACTTATGCACAGTTGCACATCTACAATGAGATTATGACAAGGAAAAACGTCATTCAGTCATATTCAGTCGAATCAAACATGATATATATATATATATTTGCACATATACGCACATTTGTGCACATGTCATCACATAACCATACATATCATAATCCATACATATCCATAATTTGTATATATCATAATATCACAACATAATCATAGATAATCATAGAAATTCATAGAATATATATATATATTATATATATATATTATATAAATATATATTATACAAGTTACAATTTACACAACCATGATCATCCCGGCCAATGAGATCACAGCACCAGGACTGCGACTGGAGGAGGTTCGGCCGTGCAAAGTCAGTGCGTTCACCGTGAAGCCACCGTGGGAACGAGGGCAACTGGATGCATCTCGACACATCTCGACACTTATGATATGATATGTTGTGATCATGGGTAAGAGTTAACTATGTAATGTAATGTAAGTTGGGTATTTATAGTCCTTATATGTCTTGGCAATCCACTTAGATTGCCCTGGTGCGCAATGGCTCTCAAGCTCTCTATCCAAGATGAGCTTCTGCGGCACCCTTCTGACGTTTTTGCCAGGAGCAAAAACGTGAGCAAGAACTACAACGTGTACAGAAGGCAAGGTTTGGAGCAAACCAAGCAGAGACAGTGGGCCAAGTGGCAAAGGATATTCAGCATGATGCGTTTTCTGAGAGAGAGAGAGAGAGAGAGCCTGCAGTCCAGCCCTAAAGGGTAATATGCAAACCAGTGGCATGATTGGCATGTGCTGCTATGGTGTGGTACGGTATGAATTTCGATCAAACCTCCAGGCTCTTCAGGAAGAGTGCTAGGGGACCCAGGCCTCTCAAGATACCTGTTTTGAATGCCATGATGCCATGTGTCCTCTGATAATGTTATGGTCTCTATAACCTTTCTATGCCTTTCTATGCCTGGATGGAAGGCTTGAAAGTAGATCACCCCCCATACGGCCCCATACGGCTTTATTTGCCGTATGGCATAGTGGCCAAGCGGCTTCCAACCGCTTTACGCAGCCGGCCAGCCCGGCCAGCCCTTCACGCTGAGTGCTGAGGTGAGGAACTACAGCGGCAACGTTGGTGGACCCAGAAGATAGATGAAAAATGATGAAAAAAATGATGAAAATAGATGTGGCAAGAACTGAGATGATATGGCCTATGCACCTCATTGCACCTCCGCATTGCCTTGAATCAACGGGCACATGCTTCTTTGTGTGTGCATGTGTGCCGTTCAATGCATCAAGATGAAATGGGCCCACAACTCCAAACACCGGACACTAGGCGCAAGAGATGGCATCTATCTAGCAGCTACTGTAAGTATAGTAATGTATAGTAGTACAGCCTAGCTAAGTAGTACTTGAGTCCTCAAGGGATAGCTCAGTGAGGCTTACAGTAGTGCTTGGCACATCTTGGCCTCTCCCGAAACACCAAGGTGCCGAACAGCAAGAAGCACAACAAAAGGCCCAAGAAGAGCATCAAACTCGGGTTTGAAGCTGAGTTACCGCTGCGGGAGTGGCAGTGTGTAGCTGGAACCGCTCAGAAATTCAGTCTAAGATTCAGTGCAAATGGGCTAGTTCTTAGATGCTCTTAGTTGGTGTATGTTGGTATGCCATGTGCTATTTCAAATTTGGATTGTTTTCCAGGGTTTTCTGAATGATGGCGAAAAAGATCACAAGAGTGTCACTTTGCTTTCACAAGAAACATTGACAGTATATTCGAGGTGGACCCCTTGAGTGTCGTTGCATTCCATGCGTCAGGCAAAGGATTTAGAGGAGCAGCAGGCACATGGAAGCTGCACCCGCATTCTCCCACATGAATTTACATCAGCTGATATCAGCCGACCAAATTGTATCGTTCGTATGTTTTGGGCAGGAAATGGCACTGATGACTGAAGAAAGAAACTTACATAAATTTACATTGCCAAGATTTTGACAGCGCAGGCACAATTGGAAGCCCAACGCCATGAGGTTGAGACTTGTCGCGCTCGTGGCGAGGCATGGGGAGGACTGCCAGTTGGACAAACTGAACCGATCTGTGTGGGCCCTGCCAGGCGGAACGTCAGACGAAGTTGGAGGAACTGAAAGAGCATGAAGAAGAGCTTCAGAGGCCACAGCCAAGAGTTCATCATGGCATAGTGAATGGGCTCATCGTGGTTCATTTATGATTACTACACATGATATTACATGATTCATCATTATTCAATCAATACGAATCATGAGTCGAGAGATCAATTTTACTCAACATATCTACTTGCAAGATATTGCAAGAACATGCATATAATTTCTAGGAGACATAACAAACACACACACACAGATATGTATATATATATACATAGTATGCAGATCATTATGTGTGTTTGGATGCATTCATGATGCCGTACGTGTTTCTAAGTGGTGTTTTCGTCATACTGGCAAGCATCACCCATTTTGGCAAGAGAAAGGAGAAACCCGCTTTCAGATCAGAGCTTTTTGTACCTCATTCCGATATTGGATAATATTGGCAAGTCTACTGTTCCAGTTTGATCATGTTTGATCCAGGTGAATGGCATCTTATTGAAGTCCGAACTGGTCATGTCACATTGATCAATGCCGTGTCAATGCCCCGAAAGGGAGCTCGTTCTACCTCCTTTTTCTTGCCCACAAGGCATCGTGAGCAGCTGCAGCAGCAAAAACTTGAAGATGAGGCGGTGCCGGGATGTTATCTGGGGCAAGCCTCAACGGCATACTACAACTTCCCGTTGCCTGTTCGATACCTCCATTGTGCAACAGGGCAACAGGGGTCCATACGTGTGTTGTTTTGGTGCACATGCATTTTCTCCGGAGGGGCGCATCAAGACAGTTTACTATGTTTGTTCCATGCATGATACACAAGGATAGCAAGGTTGACTCGAGGAAGAGCATGTGGCACCTTCCACCTCCTTCGTCAAACATGGTTCATCACACCCGTCGTCTTCAGCCAGACAGCTTTGCGCAGGAACTGCGGAAGGCACAGGCTGAGACGTGGCCTCGGCAACATTCGGCAGCATTGTGTGGGGTTGGTCAATGTTGACAAACATAGCAGATACTGTAGCTGTAGGCCCTGTAGGCCAGACATATCAGACCATGCCTGAACTGAGCATATCCCCCAAGAAAAGTTGATTGCAGAAAGATTTCCGATTGCAGAGTGTACGCCAAATTCCGATATGTCAGCAATATGTCAGCAATATTAGTGCCAAAATTCAAAAAATCCAGAACACATTATAACATTTATAATGCAATATAACGCATTTAGATTATTTTAGATTTAGAGATTTTTGAAATAAGTGCTAAATTTTAGCTGCTAAATAGCAAAAAGAAACAACGGCAGACCGCTGCCGCGCTGCCGCCAGGTTTCAGCTCTTGGATCAGGAACTCCAGGACCGTGCGCAGGACATCAGCTGTTCCGAACAGGTGGGCTCCCCAGGGTCAGCATGGGATCCTCTACGCCCCATGAATGATATCGATCATTCATATCAATCATACTCAGTTTGTATGCAACATACATTCTCATTCATTATTCATTATAGTTATATATTCTATATTAATTATTCATATATTATTCATATATTATTCATATATCATTTGTATATATTGTTCATATTATTCTATGATATGATGCGAATCATGATGCATAGAGTCCTCATAGAGTCCTCATAGAGTCCTCATTGAGTCCTCATTGTCATCCCGGCCAGTGGCCAGGCCTTGGTGTCAGAGCGGCAGCAGATCTTGCGCTCGCGCGGGCAGCTGGCCATGGTGCGCCATGGGACACAGAAACCAACGCGGAACGCGGTTCCACAACGAAAATGGGAGAAATGTATAGAAATGAGAGACTTGATGTATCTTGATCTTAGTGTGTGTAATGATGTGTGATGTATTATGTATTCAATCAAATTTGATGTCATGATTTCCTTGTGCTTTACGCCAGAAACGAGAGAGAGAGAGAGAGATCTTGCGGCAGTGCGGGGTACTCGTATCATCAGCTTCTTATAATCTTCCAATAATGTCCGATTTCATTTGTTCAGGGAATGTTTTGCAAGTTGATTGCGGCCACGAGTGGTACCCCTTTTAATGGCTGTATAACATAGGATGCCTGTTATGTCGGCAGGTGCAAGCTCATGTGGTGTCACTGCTTGGCAAGGCGAGCTGTTTGTGCATCCACTTCTATTGGATGGGACCGCCCTTGCCCCAGGGCCCCCAGGTATTACTTGTAGGCGGTAACTTTGGTAAGAATTGGCAAGACGGATTCGATACGAACATCGTCTTATCAGCTTTGGTTGTTTCACTGCTTCAGCCCACTATTGAAGAACTTCGGTTCTGCTCGCTAATTGCAAGCAGCTGTTGAGCACAGGGGGTTGCAACAACAAGCTTATGAGATCTTATGAGGACAAGCATGGAGAGCCTGGGAAACCAGCTTCCCACATCTTGGCAGACGAGCCGGAGGCAAGAGACTACGCTCAGCATGTCCATGGCACGTCCCCCAACAAAAAGTCGCTTTCTTAAGATTCAAAGGGTCTACCGGTCAGCACCGGTACTTTGCCACAAAATTGGCAGCAAGGTTCGGAAGTAGAAGTTGGAATCTTATTGGTCAGCCTCGATATGCCTCGATACATCTCGATACATCCAGCTCATCTCTTGGATGTGCCCTTTGCAGCAGGTGATGTGACAGGCTTTAGCGCTTTAGCATGCTTTAGCTTCCTTGATTGCATTTGAGATTGTGTTGCAGGCGGAGTTGGACGCCCCTGAGGGTGAGGAGATGTGGAACATGGTTCGGTCCTCTGTCTGCCGCACTGGCCATAGCTTGCGCTCGCTTGGTTCCATTCACATGCCATCGGCCCGAAGTGCCGAAAAAGATGCTCCATATCAGAAACTGATATGTTGTAGATTGTTGTAGCAAGCTGGCCGATTGACTGCTTTTCATTTTGCGGTCACTCAGTGGATGCAAATCCATCAACATTGTGTAGTGAATCTCGGTCGCTCCCAGGACTGGTCTGCAGTCACAGCTTCGCAGACACAACAAGAGGTGGCCGCGGTTCACATGGTTCACTGATTCATATTGCCATGTTCGTATCTCGTGAGCTCATTGGATGGATCATCCTCTCATTTTGCAAGCCGGTCTGCGTTTCTCACAGCCGGAAGGGGTGCGTAATACACACAAAGAGCCAAAACAGTTGCCCAGAACAGCCGCCTTCACTGGGTTTGAGGCGGATGTTCGCTTGGCTCGTGGGACACTTCCATCAAAAAGCATGAGTTTGCCCAGGTATGCAATCTCTCCAACCTGTTACCTCTTTTCCAACAGGCACAGGTGGCTTAAGATCCGTTTCCACGCTAGCCTGGAACTTGCAGAACAATTGCAGGTCAGGGGTTGTGCTGGTGGATTCCAGATGTGGGAGACTTTGGACGTGTGGCATTCAGAACTTTCCATGACCCCACAACTACCCACAACAAACAAACAACAATAGGATAGGCATACATAATTGGGAGGAGGTGTTTTTGGACAATGTTTATCCAGAGGTCACATTCTTGCAACGTTTCGACGGCACTTCAAAGGTCTTGTGCCACCCTGAGTATGCAACGGCCTTTTTAGAGCAGTATTGTAAAAATGGGTCTGTCCAAACACGTTGTCATCATTTTCAGCATTAAAATTGACGTTGTGGATGGTTTTTGGGTGCTTTTGGGTGCTGCATGCCCAATTCTGGACACATGGGGCTTGCTTCAAGTCACAAGTCCTATCGAACTCCTGTCCTCGACTCCCCCCTAGAGCGCCAGGCAACAAGGTTGGTGAGGACATTTCGGGCCTGTACAGGTTGTAACTTTCCAAGAGGATTGGAAAAGCTGGAAAATCTGGCCTCAGTGACCTGCAATTTGTTTTGTCATCTGCTTTCAGCGGTTTGTAGTGCAGAGATGTGCAGAGAAACTACGATTCGGAAAGATGTTCTGGCCCTCATTCACAGAAAGCGTTATAATTGTGGTTAATTTGCAATTGGATTGCCCTCTTCCAATTTCGCAATCTTTCGCATACCTTCAGCTCTGAGAGCACCAACATACCTTTCTCCAGTAACATCCGATATCTCTTGGCAGCCTGGCGAAGTTTGCCTGCAGCTCCGGCATGCTCCGGCCCATGGGACCGGACGGGACCAAGTTGGTTGGGGTCATATGGGCCATGGATGGCCATGGGCAATTTTAATTTTAGCATGCTGCAGGCCCCAATCTCAGAGCATGCAGCTAGTGACGGCAGGCAAATGCAAAATCATGCAACATCAAACAGATTGAGATTGAACATACCGAATCGAACAACAAATGTGTTGATTTATAATGATTTATATATTTGGCAGGACGAGATGATGTCACAAGTCTTTTTGATTAATCTTTTTGTTGTGGTGTTGTTGGCTTAATTCGGCCCAAGCATTTGTTTGCCGTGTCGCCAAGCCCCGGTGGCTACAAATTCGAGACCGGTAAGGGGGGACAGAAGGGAACAGCGAAGGCCTAGCTGCACTGCAGAGCACTGCAGCTGCCAAGCACTCCGCCGGATTGGGAGAGGAAAAGGTATTGAGACTGCGAAGGGGCTGAGAACAAGTTGGACAGATGCCACATTCCATTTAGTAATATTATATATATATATATTATATTATATAATATATAATAATAAGTTACATAATCATATATATATATATACAGTATATATAATTTAATTGATTCTGATTCTACTTTGCTTGTGTGTGTGTGTTTGTCAATGTGGGCATTTGGAGGTAAAAGTGCCTGGGTTCTACAGGTTGGTCGGTCTTGTGCCTTTTGCATCCTTTTGCCACTTTGCTGCTTGTCCGTTGCTTTTCTTTGTACACTTCCCCTTGAGACATGCGATGATGCAAACATTCTGGGTTCATGTGCCAAAATACTTCAACTCCTTTTTGGTGATGCCACAAAGGCATTTCATCCACAAGACTAGGATTCCATTTCAAAAATGCGAGGAAGGGCAACTGTGGAGAGATTAGAGTCCACTCCATTCTTCAAAAATGGTTGCTCCCTCGGCTTTCCTGAGCTTGCTGATCGCCAGCAAAACGTCGCTTGCGCTGGCCCAGAAAACGTGGCCCTCATCTTTGGAATTCCTGGCAAAGGGAAGTGATGAGGAATACAAAGACTTCGTGACACCCCTCGCGCAGATGACCAAGTGCCGGGGTATGAGACATGGTGAATCATGGGGCCAAACAGCAGAGCAAGGGCTGCGAAGTTTGCAGACCCCAGATGACCACAGTTTTCGAATGTTTTCGTGTTCATCATTTTTCATGGTTTTGGTGCATGCAGGTCTGAAATTGAAACAGTGAATAGCGACAATGCCGGCAGCTCCTAAACAAGTTGCGAGTTTGGCCAACCTGAGTTTTCCTTGCCCCCCGAATCTGCTTAGATCCACCCATTGCCGCAACAAGGCTGACCTACACAGCGACCTGGGGTTCATACTACCGCGAGAAGGACGAAAACGAGACTATCGCAGGTTGGCTGCGAGGCAAGCTGCAGTCAAACCCTTTAGTGGGGATGAGAGCGCTCACCTTTTTTGAGCCACCCAGCATGCAAGAGAGTTCAAGTGCGTAAATTGATTCCAATCATTTGAAGCTATCACAATGATCCAAACGAGAGATCTTACGACTCACAGGCTGTTGTTCCTGGACGTATGGAGCTTAGGTGGAATACGAACCGTGGCGTGATGGCCTTCCGTGGTACTGATCTCAACTCTTCCAACCCAAGTGGTCAAGTAGACGCTTGCGCCAATGCCTTCTTGACCTTCGGCTTTGAAACCTGAAGCAAAGCTTTTTGGTTGAACCAACTTGGGCTCATCTCTTTTGTACCAGCTGTTCAGTAGGCATTGTGCTGAAGAATCTGCCGCGCCCGGAGTACGCATTTGTGTTAGATATGCGGGTAGATTATTGGATGTGATCATTGATGAACATGCAGACGGGTGAATAGCAAGCCACATCCCTTACGCTTGCTATCGCTTGCTTATTAATCTGACTATAATCTTGTTATATCTTTTTATATGCTCCGTATACGCCCAACCGGGCCCAACCCAATGTGCTGCTCCCTCAGGAGCTTATGTGAAAGTCACAGTGGTCAACTGCCCGCTGAGTGCCAGAATTTCACCGTCCACCAGCCGCCCGCTCATCTCTGTGGACTATTTGGGGCCGGTTGGAGGATTTTTCCTGGTGGATAATTGTTGCACTATTTTTTGTTTTATGCAGACTCACCACACGTACCAACAAATAAGTCCTCAGTTCAATCATATTCAGGGGTTTATACCTCCAATATGCTCCAATCAACCCGCTGGCTTGTTAAACCAATCCCGTTGGATGTACTTTGAGAGGCACTCTTAGATTTCCATGAGTACACGTGAGTACCCACCCAGTTCTATTTTTGATTCGAAGGTTTGCAGGTGTAATGTACCATTTCTTCGACGTGTTAAGGAAAAGCTCTACTTATACGTACGGTTTGAAGAACTATGCCATCAAAGTCCCGCGCGGGGTGGCCATAGTGCCCTACTTTTTGCCAAGGTAAGTCTATAGTTGTTTGATGTTGTTTGATGTTGTTTGTATCTTTTTCGGTTGATTGTTTGGCATTCCAAGGCTGGACTACCTCTCGCGAGCATTGGAGTTTGCGCAAACGGCTGCTGTACCTCGCTCGCCTGCGTAGGAACCCATGGGACCCAAGGTTATTGATGGAACAAATCTATTCGAGTCCTATCAGATCTATGAATCAAACATCAAACTGCTTTCAATTTTAGAAGTGCAGATCTACTCAATGTGATGCAAACCTGTATGAGATGGGGAAAGTCGTTTTGATTCTGGGATTGATAGCTTCAGGGTGTGCAGGTCTTTGTTCACGTACTAGTGTGCTGCAACAGCAGACTTGGTGATGATGTTCGATTTTGCCAGAGGATACATGTGCGTGGAAGGAAAGTTATCCACAGATTGGCTGTTTCGCACGGTTACCTTTTTTCCATGGCTGTTCCGCTACTGTTACGAATTGGTAAGCCATGCTGCTGCCACCATATGACGCTAGACAAGCAGCTGTAGGGATACTGCATGTCCATATCCTCACAGCAACATACGCACTTTTTGTAGTCTATAGCATATATATATATATATTTAATATATATATATATTTAATATATATATATAGAGCAATATTGGCACTTCATACTTTATTTTTACCCTTGCGCCATTGTATGCCTGTGTGCATGCTTGTGCTGATTGAGGCATTGCAGATTTGATCAATATGATTTTATAAATTTCTACATGAATCTTGTTCCCCCAGTACTCTCCAATTCTACGTATTACGTAATTCTATGATATTCTATGTATATTTCCCAAGTTCTTTCCATGATCACCAAAATCTAGCTGACCCATTTCCAACATTTTCCAACGGTTCCCACTGAGGAAGCCCATCCGAACACCCAGTGGCTCTACACGGGGCACTCCCTGGGCGCCCTGTTGGCGGAGCTGGTGGCGGCGCAGCGCTCGGGCGCTCCAGCCCTGACCTTCAGCGCTCCGCCGTTGACGCCACTGCTGAAGCGCCTCAAACAGCCGGAGCTAAGGCACTGGGGCACCGTGACGCTCTATGACACTTGGCACATGTTAGATTTGTTTGAAATTTGTTTGAATATAACATAATATAACTAACTCAATTTTGGGTTGTTTATTGTGTTTTGATTTTAGTAAAATTGGTCCTGTTGTAGCTACATGATGCTACACGGAACCTGGCCAAAAGATGGAGTAAGACGGGTCGGAACTGCCAAGGAGTCTGCAAGGTTTCCAAAATTGGAACAAAAATTGATGATAAATTATCTGATAAACATTGATAAACCATGGTAAGCCTACCACATTTTTGAGCCCGCATGTCATCCGTTGCTGCTGTGGTGGCCTCCTGGACGATTTGAACGCAGTTTCGATGGCCTTAAATGGCTAGAAGCCATGATCATTCTATGATTATTACTGTATACATTTTTAAAATACATTTTAATACATGTTATCATGTTCTTATCATTTTTTGTGGAATTCAAAGGTCATACTTTGGGATCATGTGGGATCCAGTTCATCATTTGGTTGCAGAAATTTGTCCCCTCACATCGATGGTTCGGAAACAAGAGGCACGAGGAGGCGCAGAACATGTGGTCTGTTGATGACATTTGATTCACATGATTGGCCAATAGTTTAACCGTTTAACCTATATGATATAAACATATATAAACACCATATGAATATGTTTCACGCTTGATATATTAACTACAAGGATGCCCATGTATAACTCATGGCTGGAAAAAGTCCGTCGGGGACTATGAAAGAAACAGAGGTGTCGTTCTAACCGGCAGGCCGATTGAACTTCCAGTGTCCAGAATGCTTTTGAAAATGCATTGTTGTTGTAGACCATATAACATCGACACACACACACACGCACATGATGCACATGTATATATCTATCTATATATATAAATATAAATATACACTGGGCGTCAATGTTGAAGTTTACCTCCTACGCGGACAATGTTACAATGTTGATGTTTGGGTTGGTGAAACATCGACATTCCCAATGTTGATGTTTAACCCCTGTGAAGAAATCTACGGACCTTGGAAGCGCAATGAAGTGCAAAATCATCATACATGTATTTGTCACCCCAATTTCCCAGCGTGTAGGGGCCCTTGGAACTGAATTTGAAACCTACAAGATCCTACAGGTATTGAATTTCCGGACAGGAAACAAATCAAGGAACCCTAATATACTGTCAGGGTTCACGGGCAAAACATGGGACCTTAAACGGTTTGGAAATATGCCACTGCCAGAAGCTCATGCCACAGATTAATGTCCAAAGAAATCGGGAACTCGGTGTGGCCACTGAAGGACCAGACAAACCCCCAAAAATCTTTAGCGTGAAATAGCGTGAAGTACCCGTGAAGTTTGCGTGACATGCGGTGTTTACCCGGTTTACCCGTGAAATGCGATGTTTACCCGAGAAAAAGAGCCACCCCTAGAATATAATGTGTTTTTGTGTTTTTTCTTGTTTTTTTTTAACCAGTCTGGTCATCCGGATGCCAACCGCATCCAAGTTGCTTGTCAAGAACGCCTGTCCCATGGTGTCTTTTGTTTCCAAGATTGAGTTTGGCGGCATCTAGGGCAAAACACCTGCTCTCATGCAAACATATATGTATCGTTGAGTGAAAACAAAACAAAATCCTATGGGAGATTCTGTGTCAAATGTGATTAAAAGTGATATCGCATGAGTTTGACTAATAAAGCACGTCCAAGATAAAGGATCCGGCTAGAAAAGGTTGATAAATTTGCTGCACATCATGTCTCGAGGGTAAACATCGACATTGATGAGTAAACATCGACATTACACAAATGCGTAGGTAAACTTCGACATTAGTGAAATGCGTAGGTAAACATCAACATTGGACTCTCAGGGTATATAATTATATGTATACATACAATCGTATTCATCTGTAAGTGCATGCGCTTGCAATGCGCCATTGCAAGACTTCCATGTTTTCGTTTGCAATTTGGGGCCTGCAAGGATCAATACGACCCCTTGCGGTTTCAAGCGGTGGGCCAACTGTGGAGTGCGAACTGTACCTGGGCTCGCGCAGAAGCTCCGGAAGGCTGCAAGGCTTGTGAGGCTGCACCCATCGATATGCATTCAGAGGCTTGTCAGAAGTGCCTGAGCCGAAACAAGATCTTTGGATACCTTTGGGCCATTTGGATCCATTGGGAGTACTATTAGGTCTATCAGTTTGAGTTGAGTATGCTAGTTTTTCTTGTGACTATATAATCATTTTATTGTGTGATTTGAGAAGTGCAACCTAATTCCAAATATACATATATATATATAGATATATATATATAGCATATAATCATATAGTTCCATGATTGAACATGAAGCTGATTTAGATTTCACTCAAGAGTTTGGCCCAGGTGCTTCTTTGCCGCTCACACATTCAAAACCTATCTGAAGAACGTGTCCCTTGGAGACATTCCCTGTGTCACTGCTTGCAGTGCCACGAGCTTGTATGTTTGTTTTGGGTACTGGTACTGAGGAGTTGATTTTAACTTGATTTGGGTTTATGGTGCATCAACTGAGATTGATTTTTTTTTTGAGTGAGTGTGTGTTTCTTTGGAATTTTCGGACGTGAAAGGTAGCATCATTAGGAAGATAACGCCAGTCCCTACAGTGGCCTCCACTGCAATGACATGCGATTTTCTACACAAGTGCCGCGTGGGCAAATTTTTGTGGGTGCTTTTGGAGCAGCGGCTAAGTTTGTGATAGCTGAAGTCATTTGAAGTCTCTCCATCCGCAGCTTGTCCGAGCAGGTATTCTCAAAGACGTCCAGATTGCCCTGACTCCACTAATACCGTCATCGTTTGAGCTGGAGCTGCTCAGTCAGCGTCATCTTTTGCTTACAACATGAGGCCAGCAAAAATACAAAGAACTTTTGCGCGAATGCCTCTGAACGATTGCCAGTCAACTGCAAGTTTGTCGTAAGTTGAATTTTGCAGTCTGCACAGATGCCAAGACGGGGCAAGACTCCAGGCCCGTGATCTCAAGTATGATTTAACCAATAGCAGAGTGCATATGATGGTACAATTGGATACACTTGATACAATATTGATTGTACATGAGTATATGTATGCTTTGATTTAGTCCAAGGTCAGTCACATTGGTCAGACCGGTGGGCATCAAGTTTCCCATAGTTTCCCATAGATTCCCCGTGCCTCTTCCGCTTCGTTGGAATCTCAAAGATGCCTTCGTTTGCCATGGATGTGTTGCAGGTTTACTGCTCGGAGATAGGCACAAACAATGCAAGAAAGAGCTCTGAGTTTTGAGTTTTAGCCCCAAAGACGAAACCGAAGCCTGCATGTGTGCTTACTAGGACTTGCTTCATTTGCTTTTGTAGAGTGGAAATCGCACTGCGAGCCAGCCGGCCACATTTTCTGGGGTGTGTAGAGTCGAGACAAGAGAGTACAGAAGAAAACATGGATTACAAAAGAAAACACTTCAGACTTGAAGCTTGCTTCCACCTGCATATAAAGCAGATGTGTACCACAAGACCAGTTGTATCAAGTTAGCATGTCCATTTTTCTTGGCAATGGCACCATCGCTGCAGATGACAACGTGCCTGGGCATTGCACGGGGTGGAAGTCGGGAAATTGACGAAGAAATTATCATGCATGACTGCTTTTTTGTGCGTTCCGAATGCTGGTTCTCTATGGTTCTTTGATTTTGTGGCCTTGCTACCATGGCACAGAGAGCTCCAGATACTCGGTGTTCTCCTGTTGTTGAAGTTTCACAAATAAATACTAGTATGGTATATACACATGATTACACCTGTATATACCGAAAACAGAGGGTATTCCTCTGCATCCGCGCATTCTATGGGAAGCCTCAGCCGCGCATGCTATGGGAAGCCTGCATTATCCTGCATGATCCTGCATGTATCTCGGGTTCAGAAAGTGTCAGTGTGGGGCTTGTGTTGTTGAATAGCAGATCTACCCCGTCAGCGGAGAGACCACTGCTTCATGCATGGTATAGCCGCGTGGCCTCTCTTCAAACTTCAAAGCCAAGAAATTCCCAGGTTGTCTTCACTTCCAATATCTTCAGAGATATGCATTCACTCAAACAGTATTCATAAAACATATACAAAACTGCAAGCACTTGGCTTGAGATTCCACTTGAGATATCTTGAGATGCTGTAGCTGCAAAGAAGGTGACCAGATGTTCATCTCGCAGGATGCGACATGTCGAGTCATGTCAAGTGATGTCGAGTCATGTCTAGTCAGGTGCTGTATGACATTTTGAGCTACCTGGATGTCTCTGATGCATTGCATTTGGCGATCTCTTCGTCTCTGTGCTGCAGACGCCTGGTAGGCCAGGATCAGTGGCAAGGGTCCCCCAAGATGTAGCTGGAACATTGTGAGGCCTGCGAGGCAGCAATTTTCGGAGTTCTTTGGGTGAACCATCGTGAACCATGGTGAACCCTGGTGAACCATGGTGCCAGTCAGAAACCTCCTCATTTTAAAATGAATTATGCAATTATTATCTTATGAATTCTTATGGTCTTATGGCCATTAATTCTCTTTTGCGTGATTGAAGCTGTCGGTCACTTCATTGTGAAATCAGGAACCCGTCCTAAAGTATCCAAATTCCCCAACTGAATTCACAGGATTCGCCCAAAAAGGTAGGTACCGACAGCCGTAGTGCGGTAGCCGTTTTTCCCCAAACAATTGCCGAGCGTCACCGGTGCAAACTCAGCTGTTGGAGCCATGGCAATGGCAATGGAGTCTCGGCAGGCTGAGTGCTGCTCTGAGAAGGTAATTCCCAATGCGATGTAAACTTAACGGGAGTAAGTACTGGATGATACTGGATGATTGGTTGCCATATGTTGCCATATTGTTATACAATAGGGTAAACATCACATGATAAAACATGATAAAACACCTTTGCCAAACCTCGAACTTGTGCTGAAATTCCAGACATGAAGACATGAAGCACCTCAATTACTTGGACAAGAAGATGCAATAGCTTAGTAAGGCTAAGAAGGCGTAGCATCATTGGAATAAGTTGCCCTTTATCCCATATCAATCATATAAATCATATTTTAATCATATATAATCGGATTATAATCACATATAATCACACATAAGAAATTATAAGAATATAATATAATATAATATAATCATATTATTATCCCTGATTAATCACATTATCAATTATAATATATATATATATCCTTTTGCCCTTATAGACACCAAGGAGCTTCCCACTCGGCCAAACCTGGAAGTGTCTCGCCCCATGCAGGTGCCGGGGGTATGATGGTCCGTAGATTTTTTGCAACCCCAAAATCAAAAAGTAGGACACCTGGAAATATATGGCAAATATGTGCAAATATCATGTGTACCACCCTGGAAACACTGTTCCATCTTTTTTTGGTCTATTACAATCATCATCAATCATCTATGTAATCCATCTTAGTTCATATATGGAAATTTGTGGTTTCTGTGGAAAGGAATGAACGATAGAACATGATAGAACATGATAGAACCTGTATCCAATACCAGCGCTACTGGGAGCTCCTAGATGAACTTCCCGAATTTCGGAGGCACATGGCGCCGCCAAAGCGACCAGTAGCCCGATGGTCTCAACATCCAGGAGCTCGATGGCCCCCATAGCAGAGTGGTTGAGCATAGTTGAACTCTGCTAAGTCAATTGGCAACTTTTGAGATCAAGACCTGTCAGCAGTTCCATTCCTTAATCTGCAACTAAACAATCTGGCAACATGACCATCTTTGCAAAAAAAAACATGCATCCCTAGGTGATAATCTGGTTGGGTTCCATCCATTCTACAGCGAGTCCTGTTCCAGTCAACTGGGACTTCCAATTTTGTGCCGGGCATAGCTTCAGGATTTCCGCCGTGCTGGCTGTGGCTGGCTTGGCACGCTGCGGTGTGCAGCGACGTGCCACAGCTGTGAAGAAGAAGGGTGTTCGCGTGGTGGAGGGAAAGGACGAGAATGGGTTGAGCAGATTCTAGCAGGTCATGCGGAGTTTTCATGTTGTTTCTTGAGCTGAGAATCGAGAATTTACACCTTGCGCAATTTAAGACTGCGCTAGATTTATTTTAATTCAATAGTCAGCATTGATCGCTGGTCTAACAGGCCAGCTAGTGAACACGGATGGCCATTGACATGCCCAATTCCTGGCTTCGACCAAGTGATCACGGAAGTAGTTGTGCAGGAGATCCCGTGGAACCTCTTCAGCCCGAAGGCTCCGTACCAGGGCAGCTGCATCAGCAAGGAGACCATCACCAGCAAGACGCCACTGGTGAACTGGGAAACCTGCCACGTGATCATGGACC
>Ga0126342_10008910_pt1 | contig 17971 bp, 18 predicted proteins | sample Cyp1metagenome_FD_92528 | JGI IMG/M metagenome (GOLD analysis project Ga0126342, IMG submission 92528) | Coral microbial communities from Lord Howe Island, Old Settlement Bay, Australia - Cyphastrea 1 metagenome | ecosystem: Host-associated > Invertebrates > Cnidaria > Coral ... | reverse complement strand
CCCTCCCTCACCTTACCCTATGGGCACTCCTGAGCCATGCATGTGCTATGGATGTGAACTCTGGTTGTTGACCCTTTGATTGGATTGTAAGACAAGAAGTGCAATGATGTTGAACATTCACAACATATATATATATTATATATACGCCTTGTTCAATCACACTGATGGTACCGGGTACCAGTGTTTATCAGTGTTTACATCCAGCAAAGAAGCAAAGCTGATGGGGGAAACAGCTGAGCACACTGTCAAACAACATACTCCTTGAATGTCAACTCAAAGTTTTAATAAGTACCAGTGTCAACGATTGCAAAACTAAAACTACTTTGCAACCTGGTATTCAAGTCTCTTCAAGTGGGCACAGTCTGATTGTGCCCCACGAGCTGACTCCTGACTCACTGCATCTATCAAATGACTGGGTCTTTGATATCACAGTGCGTGTGCCAGCGTGAAATAGCTAAAATCATCAAGAAACTGCTTGTCCCAAGTGCTGAATCCTCAAGCTCCAGCATCTCTCCCCATGAATGCCCCGGCCTGTTGCATGCGAACAGTGCCTTGAAAGCATGCATAGTTTCACTGGGGAACCGCTTCGAGTGCAGGCTCAGACTTTTCAACCTCAAGGTGCCGACATCAGCAACGTCTTTGGCAACAAATTTCTTCCAGGGACCCCTCTAGATCTATAATGATCTATATCATTTATTATCATTCTATGTCTAAGGACATTTCGATCAATCTTACAACTGAAGCCATGCCGAAAAAGGCGCAAAAAGCCGCAAAAAATTTGCCAGTCATCCTATCGTCACAGGCTACCAACATCATCATCATCAAGATGGAAGGCGAGACTAGACGGCCTTGTTCGTAGTCTTCGCAAACTTGAACTTGTCCTTAATAGACCTGGGTCCATGGGAAAAGTATGGGAAAAGTCGATTGCCAAAATCACTGAGTCCACGGATTTCAAAAGTCATCAATTCAGCAGTCCACTGGGAACCACTTCAAGTCGTGGCACAGGGTCCCAGGATGGTGAGATTTTCTGCTGGCATCCCTGCTATGGATTGCTATGGCATATCCGAGATGGTTTCAAGTCCTTGGTCCTTGCCATAGTTGAGCAATCATATCAATCATTGCTTTGGCATGGTGTCCACTCTTGACAAACCCATTCTGCTATGAATCCGTTCCAAAATCATTGAACATATTATAACATGTTATAACATGTTTTAACATATTTAACATGTTTTTGATCAGTGACTTTAAGCCCTACTCCAAAATCAGCATCACAATGATACAGTCAGCCTCGGTCAACCATCATTCTGGAAGGTAGCCGCTGAAAGGAACTTGGTTCACTCCTGAGCTCTCAGTAGTCTGAAAAATTCTGCCAGGGACCCCCACTTGCCATACAGTGGCGCAGAGCTCAAAAGTGATGGCAACGGTGTGGAACCCAGCAACGTTGGAAGCGGATGAATTGCGTCAGTTTCTGCCTGCACCTCAGAGTCGGAGTCAGTTCCGAACAATGCCAATCTGAAGGGCCTCAATGGGCCTCAATTGTCAGATGGAAGCAGCCCCAGCATGTATGATTACGCAACTTTCAGCAAACAATCAGCAAACACCATAACAATATTTCTGCTGCGTCCACCAGTTTTCTCCAACTGTTGACTCCCTGTCTGGGTGCTTTGACTCCCGCGACCAGAGCCCCCCAATGGGCCTGTTGCTCATCGTCAACCGTGCTGTTGTCGCCATCGGAAAGACAGGTCGCCTGTAGAATCGGAGATTCTCCAAGGAGTGTTGTGGGACATCACATCATGAAATTATCATTTTGAGCAAATTTCTGAACACCGACCAACTTCTGGATGCCATCATGAGTCATGATCAGAAATTCTGGAGTGCCAAGATCCCTTCATATCCCTTGAGCTCAGACAAAGTCAGGCCTCTTTTTCCTCCGGTAGATCTTGCAAGTCAACATCCGAAGAGGAGGGGCTGACCAGAGCCTCGGCAAATGTTTTTCACTGCAAAACATGTTTAGGTCAACCTGGTAAGCGCCACTGCTTGTGATTGTCTTGCAATCATTGATATGCGGAAAGTATGTCAAAAAATGAAACGCTATATTCTGTAAATTACATAAACAATGTGTATATATATATATAATTATATAATATATATATATATACATGTATTAACGTTCATCATGAATTATCCACTTTGTACAGCAATAAAGTTCTTTTGAACTAAGCATCAAATAAAAAAACGCAATCGAGTCGGTGTCAGATAGCTCGAAAGTGATGCATATCGGGATGGGTCAAATACCAGGCGGTGAAGATCAGGATTCCCTGGCGACTACCTGCTTTCCAAATATATTCATATGATAGATCCAAATATCAGTAATTCCAAATATATTCATTTAACTAACCAGTGTTTTCAGTGTTTTCCTATACCCAAATTATAGACTTGAAAATTAAATCCCCAAAATGACCAACAAAAATTGCGGGTCCAGCAGGGCACCCAAAAAAAAATATTTCATGTTTTTCGCACAGCAAAATGTTCTAATGAACATATGGAACCCCTAACTAAATCCGCTGATTCATTTTGTGTATTTAAATGGGGACCCTGCTTTCAACCGTGTTGGTTATACATCGCATTGACATCCTATTAAATCCATTTTTTTACGGATGAACCACCACTCAACCCACCCATCACTATTATCTTTGGTTATAAATCTCAACTTATTCTGGCTGAATTATAATTCGCTAACCAAAAAGTAGCTGTTATCATGCGGCCATGGATGATTCCCCTATATATCCTGCCTGACCATCATTCCGGAATTCCGTCACGACGTGAGGTCGTGATCAAATTGATTCAAATAAGTGATATCAACTGATATCATATATCATGCTGTATCATATTGTTGGTGAGCTTTCCGAAATTCCCCATGAAATATCCCCGTTGTGGTTTATTATAATGAATCCAGATATTATTCGTTATAGCTATAACATGCTATAACCACATTATTCATCATTGATATTGTAGCCTTGTAACATATTCCCATCAAATCTCCAGTGAAATCGGCGGAAATCGAGCTGCGGGTGAAGTAGTCGGGAACGGAGGTGCTGGCAGTCCTGACATCCTCAACGGCCAGGACTAAAAGAACGCTGGGAATATTTGAGGATAGCTATTGAAAATCAATCCATCCAAGATTCAGTTATCATCATTTATCATCCACATTTATATTATATCCAATGAAAATGAATCATAATTATCATCCACAAGCCAATATATGTACCCTCTGGTAATGACTAACAGTTTGCTATTGAAAATGGCCATTGAAATTTAGTGAGTTTTCCCATTAAAAATGGTGGATCTTTCCATAGCTATTTGTATGTTTACCAGAGGGTAAAACAGCAAAACCAACAGAGGGTTTTTTAATTCTATGTTACTTCTGTTGTATTCAACCATCTAATTATTTATAAATTCATGACCAACAGAAATTTATGTTTTTCCGCGGTTTTGTGCTGATTTGATTTATCCTGTCTGATCGGGATAATATGAATATGTAAGCTGATATGACCAACAGAAAACGACAAACAAATAACTATAGCATATAAATAGTTGGGACAATGACAGTAAACTCAATCATCGATGGGGAAAATATTGCACGATCCGCTTTGACCAACAGACAATTGCCATATAACTTCTCGAAAATGGGATAGAACCAATCGACCAACCGCAATTTTATCTAACTTTGGTGGTGCAGTCCATCATGAATTGGAGCTTGATGATTGGTTCACATTAAATGGCTGGTTCACATGCTGCAACACTGGTTCACATACTGCTGGACGCTGGATGTATTGGATGCAAGCCCGACGAACGAGATTGGAGTACTCAGAGCTTTGCACCAAAGTCAACTTTCGTTCGAAGATCATGAATCGATCAGCATTTTGTGATCTCTAAACTTGAAATCTGGTCCATGATTCTGGATAAATTATATAATATGATATATCATGCACTAATCTGAAATATAGATTAAGCATCCTTCCAATGACGTCGCGACGTGAGGTCCCTATGATTTATCCAGATAGTTGATATCAAGTGATATCAGTCATATATATATATTATGTAATATTATGTATATATATATATATATATATATATATATATTCAGATATGTATGTATAATATATATATATATGTATATATATATTCATATATCATACATGGCCAGTGACCTATTGCGGGTGTCTGGGGCCCCAGACGAACTACTATCTGGCTCAGTGACCTGGCTCGACAGTCCCAGGTGGCTTTGCAAAACCACCAGGATATGTGTGATTTTCTATGGATATTGTAGATATGATTCTTTATCGCTAGTGTATATAATATGGATATTGTATCTATAGATATATTATATATATACGTATATATTCACAATGTAAAAGTAAATTGAACATAATAGTCATGTGTATATATATATATAATGTATACATATAATTTATGATATGATATGCATAGTGTACATTCAGCAAATATCAAGAGAAATCACAGACAACAAGCACATGACATATGAGCTGGAGTGACTTGAAGTGCAGGATGTAACGTAACCGAACCCAGTGCATGTCCACTTTGAAACGACCAACCGCGGCTCATTGGAATACGGACATCGGAGCGTGCGAGCGGCCCGCCCCACCTTCATGGGCTGACGGCTCAGCCCAGGAGGCCTCGGTAATTTAAGGAACCAGTCATGCAGCTGCTGCAGCATGAGAGGAATTTGTTTCCCAGTTTTGCTGGCAAAACTCCGAAAATCCTGGAATTGCTGGCTGGAATTCTTCAGATAAAAAGGCCTCAAATATCAGGGGGATTGCTAGCCATCTCTTTTTTCTGCTTCCCATTCTTTGCCCAACTAGGCTCTCGCACGGGGCAAAGTGAATGCCAGGGGGTTTGCTGAAATTAGTCTCAAGACCAGGAGGAGCACCTGAGAGATTTCAGCCCCAGCTCCCACCCTTGGTTGCTAAATATGCTTCATTTAAAGGGGATCAAACAACAGAAAGATTTGAATCTGGGCAAATGATCTACTATCATTCCCAAATCAGAAATAAGATGAAATAAGATGAAATAAGATGAAATGAGATGAAATAAGATGAAATAAGCGTAAATACGGTACGGTTAAATAAGCCAATGTGAGGGGGTCTTAAAATAGTTAAAATGGGACGACCCAAAAAGGACAAAAAGTCGCCATACTGGGACTCCAAACCAAGCTTTGATCCACCGAAGCGAGGCACCTGGCTGAACCCGTGGACAACCGGACTGTGGATATTCGGATCTGCCAGAAAAAGATGCAAAAAGCAGAACCGGACGCCTTGGTGATTGAGGAAAAATGAGGAAAACATGGAAGCAAAGACTGGCTTCGCAGTTGCAACACTTGGCTTTTCAAACTGAGTACGTGGTATGCAATACTTGTCATCAAAGAGAAGGGTTGAACAAAACAAGTTAGACAGTGTAGGCCCTGTATTGCCCTGTTGCATGCAGAAAGCAAGAACAAGACATTCGCACAGTCGCACAGTGGGGCCCTATCCTGCCCAAATCCCGTGTGAAATCACAGCCGGATCCACCGAAATTGTAACTTCTCCTTGATTGGGACCTGCGGGAACTTTGATCTCCTGTGCGAGGTTGACATTTCCAACAAATACCCTTTGTTCCCGCTACTCTCAGGCTGCTTCAGGCATCAAGGTCTTGATGCGAGATGATAGCCTCAGCATCTCGAGTTCTGCTCCATGAGTGACATTTCTGGCACCAGGTTATGCCGAGCTACGATGAGATACGTGTCTTTTGGTGGTGATGCTGCAAACGGGGAATCCGTCGGTGCACTTGCAGTTGTGGTTGTTGCTGCGGTCATCTTCTTCTTGCTTCTTGCTGAGAATGATCTGGTGAGTATCATGGTGATGCAAATCATCACCATCATCACCATCATCATCATCAATAATAATTATTAGTAGTAATATATAGTAATATAGTATAATATAGTGATAACAACTAACAATAACAACACTCATCGTCATCCTCATCATGGCTGGCAGGGAGATGGCGCAGCTCTGTCCCAGTGGAGCCTCCAACTAGGGGAACTTTTTTGTCGTAGACATATGAAACATCATGAAACATCTATCTGCACTATAGTACATGAAAATACATGAAGCGTCTCAACAACTGCACATACCATTTCTGGATATTTCTGGGTGCTCGGATAAGCTAGCAGTGTCCTCGGTTGATAAGATCATTCCTGCGCAGCAAATGCAGTGTTCATGTTTGCTTCCCCAAATCCACAGGTCTTCCTTTGTCTACAAGGTGAATGATATCTGTGTAAACGATACAGGATAATTACTATTTATTTGCAGAATATAGTAGCACATTGATCAGCGGATGGGTTGCAGTGAATAATTGCAAAGCAAAGACTGAAAGGCTGAACAGGCTGTTCAAGGGATTCTGTCACTCCTCCAACTCAGTCCGAACTTTTGAAAACTGCTGCGGCTTTCAATGATCAAAGTCCCCGTATGATCAGCGCAGTAGAAAGGAACAGCAACATGTGGATAAGAATTGGTCAACCGAGTCCTATACTTACTTGTGCTCTCAAGGTAGGGAATTTTCGGGAATGATCTGCTGGCAAACTATCAAAAAAAGAATCCCAGCAACCCCCATTCCCATCCATTCCCTACGTTTAGCACCAGTAAGTCATGGTACATCCAGCAACGGAAGAAATTTGATGATCAATGTCTGAGGATCAATGTCTAGGGATTGGTGAAAATACCCTGGATGTTCACTCGTTAAACGATGTAGGTTTTCCATGGGTTTTCCATGGTTTTCCATCGTTTTCCATGGTTTTCCATGGTTTTCCCTAGGTTTTCCATGGTTTTCCCACAAACCAAATGACATTTGGATTGAAACTGAGATACCTCATTCCAAGACATGAATTCAGACGTCATAATACCACCGTTCCACCATAAAACGGTCATGTTTTGCGCGCAACACACAGTAAATCCACGTTTTTATCAAAGTCAAATAAATCAAGTGTATATATTATATATAGAATCTTCATGATTTGCCCCTAAATCGATCTAAATTGGATGTTTTACAGTATCCCTACGAGAAATGAGGCGGATGTCTCGACCTTTCCTCCAGTGCCTCGACCACCCGCCGATCCAATCGAAAGCTCGCGCCTGTGTCACCGTTCGTCTTCTTTGCCGAAGCCTCGCGCTACCCGGAGTTGATAGCTATGTCTTCTAAGATATTTGTGAATAGCTCTTGATAGGATATGAAGTGAGATGATTGTTCTTTCACATAAATACATTAAATGATAATGTGTATTTGATGAATGTATTTATGAATAGATCTTAAGAATGCAATGCAATAAGATTTATGTTCATTTGTATATGTATGTATCAATATGTTGTGTATGTTTATATTTATGAACGTATATATCTTGAGCGTTTGAAGTAAATACTCCATATGTACTTATATAATATACTTGTGATGTGGTTATGATAAACTGGCAATATATATATATATATATAACTACTCTAATATAATATACATGTATACATATATATATACATATATTGTATCTATTCAAATTTCAAACAGAAACATACAGAAACTATTTTGCATGATGTGTGTGATATCCATGAAGATGTGGTCTTGTCAGATGTGCTGAAGCTGGACATCTGGATATGCCAAGAACCGCTAGCTGAAGCCGGGCCTTGTCAGACCTTGGCGAAGTCCCGACGGTTGGTTCGTGGCCATTCCCAGTGGGAAAATTGTCCCAATCTGTGGGATAGTCGGGATAGTATGATCATCATCCACAATATAATCTATTCATAAATATCATGGATGATATGGATGTATTGATCTATCGATGAGTGTATTTATAAATAGATCGGGATGATTTTCATAATGGATTGGCCCATATTAAAAATCATCAACCAATATTGGGGATTCCCAGTTGGATGACGATAATGATGATAGTTTATATATATATATAACACAGCAATACGAGTTTTGGGAATGACACTTCATGGAAAATGTCAATACAAGCATTATATATATATATATATATTATATAATTATGATAATTATGATGATAATACAATCCACAATATCCACAATCATCAAGCAATACGAGTTTTGAACACTGCTCGCAGCAGGGAATGTCGTGGGTCAAACCACTGACCTGTTGACATTCGGATAGATGAATATCACCGCAGAGGCTGATATGCTGCTGCAGATGGGGGCAAATATCAAAGAAACTGCATCTCTGTGTACCATGGTTCACATGGGAAAGGTATCATGTAAAGCACAGGCCTCAAAGCATCCAAGATGTTTCCCGTATGTTTCTGGACTGCAAAACATGGGCAATGTCAATGACCACCATCCACAGCAGCGTTTCTAACTATACAGTATTAACACAAAGAGAATGAAGAGAATGCCCACACCAAACTGTCCACATGTCCTCAACTTTCAATCTGGTTGCTTATCATTGCTTGTTGCCTGGCAAGAAATGTAGAAGTTGCATGAACTCGAAGCTGCAACATGATTCTAGCATGCAAAATACACCAAACCTCAAATGCCACAAATGTTGAGAGATACTGGAAGTTGCAGAATTCTGGTTCTGTTCCCAAAAAATCTCCCAGAGACTCTCAACACACTCTAGAGTTTCAGACAAGGTAGGCAAGCATTTTTGCACGTCGGCCTCAGCGAAGCATCACAACAACTTCAGAATGCCTAAAATTGGAAAAAGTACATCAAATCTCATCAAATGTCATCAAATCTCATCAACCTATCTGTCAACCAATGTAAGTTTCCAGGGAGCAAAGATTGGTTTGTCTGAAAATTAGCTACCTGCACTGTTCTTGGAAAAAAGTATCATTTTCCGGATTCAATTGGCCATATGTTTTGTGTACCCCAATTTCAGACACATCCAAATATCATCGCGGTGGTTATCATGCATATATATATACACGCATATGTATATGTGTATGTGTGTGCGCGTTATAACATGCTATATATATATATATCATTATATATACACATACATACATATGTAGTTATTGTAGTTATAGTGTACAGTAGTTGGTTTACCCCCAATTTTGTTGCTCTTGGACACCAGGACCATCAGACTGGATCCAAAAAGGTGACGAGCCATTCATCGGGCCGCCCTGCTGTGCCAGACTTTTGAGGCACTGTAGAGAGAAGTGGCCTAGGCATCTTTCGAGCCAAGCTTCGCTCACCGCAGCATCTTTCTTAACCCCCAATGCTTGTTGATCGCAATTTTTGTTGTTCGACAAGATCCTTGAAGTGTTGAATCTGTCATAGCCTGAGAATCAGATGATATCAGACTTTGATCCTCACTGTTGCACATGTCAATTCCAAAAAGTCAGAGCGATGCAAACACGCAGTCACACAGGAGGCTGCAGAGGGTTTGGGGAAGATACATCCCAAGAGTCAACTCCAACATTTATACATTTCACATTCACTGCACATACTTTCGAATTAGGCTCATTAGACTTTCAGGATTTCTCGGTCTTTTTCCTGTGGATCCTGTGGTCCAGGCATCGTCAAACGATTCCAATCCCGTGTAAACAGGGGCACCGATTGGCCTCCACAGGACATGTTATGGGGAACTTTGATGATAGTAATGTTACTAATGATCATATAATATCATATAATGATCCATATAATGATACGAGTAGATAATGATATATCATGATAATACAATAATTTAGTCAAATTAGATCATATTAGTCTATGATATGCTACATGCTGGATATTGCTGGACCAAGTTTCAAAGTTTGGACAGGCCAATGAAATCGAAAGGTTGCATGGGTTGCCCCTGTGTTTTACAGTGCAAAATCTGAAAAAATCACGTTTTTTTTGGCTGCTTCATATTACCAGAAAAGCAGAATGACCAGTTTCTGCAGCCCCGAAGTCCATAGCTTCGACAACAAAAACACCAGAATTCTGAGATCGATCCCTTTACGGAACCGGTCCCCATGGTCCCCATTGAACGACGGCCTTTGGCAGTAGGCGCCCTGTACACAGCTCTTGGAGTCCGCGACGCGAGTGGGCTACACTTTTGGCAGCTCAGCCGAGGCTGATGAGCCAAATGTTGACCAAATAAGTCTCGTTGCAACTGGCAAGCCATGTAACCAAATCCAAGATACCAAAAAAAAATAATACAAACAAATTGCCAAACCATGTAAAATTCCACAAAGTAGATTGAATCAGATTGATTCTCAGGGGTCCCTCTGTTCCACATGTTTTTCAATTAAGAAATAGAAACATATACTAGTATAACTGCAACAAAACAGGAACTTGCAGCGAAATACCTCTGATTCTGAGTCTGATTCCAAAAAATAAATCGCAAAGACTATTATAGAATATTATCATTAATGATATATCTATTATGATTATGAGTTATCCATTAATATTCCATTAATATCCATTAATATTCTATTATGAGTTATCATTCTATATCTATCCATTAATATTCCATTAATAATATTATTATTTATGATTGATATTTCATCCATGGGGCAGTTTCAAGATTCAAATCTTGGCTGAGCCTGCTCAGCCACTGCCACCATGGCCTCCCTTTCGGCCACAACCGTCGCCTGAATGTCAAACAACGTGCATACAATGATGGGACCTTGCCATTTATTATGTAATATTATATATATATATTATAAGATACATGTGTATATATATATATAGTGTACGATTATGTACTTATATAGCTGTGCATGGGATTCAAAAAGCGCGTGGTTTGTAGGTCGGAGTTGATATGGAATGCCACCCTTTTGTGGTTGCTTCGCGATGACAACCACCCGAACTAAATTTTGAGAACAAACAAGACTGGCTTCCAATATGTCCTCCTGATCCAGGTTTTCTGCTAAGCATAGTCAGCATAGATCAAAAATTAAAATATATCTTGGGTTTTTCCGACAACAGATTACCCCCAAATTGGTGTTTTACCATCATCTTCCATTATTTGGATTTATTTGGTATCATTCCCCGTTGAACTGCCGTAAGTTGGGGTACACTTCCATTTTCAGGTGCCACACCCAAATTAGATATCATGGATCATTATTGTATCCCACAAAATATCCCCATGAATATGCCATGTCTGTGGTTAAACTACCAGCCACAACCCAGGTCGCAGGCCAGCCTCATTCAGCTCCGTCACCAGGTCGGCTTCGCGCTTCAACTTTCGTTGCTCCCTGTGGAGACCACTGGTACCGTGATTCACGGAGGAATTACACGGGATTCCATCAAAACATTGCCGTAATCTCTGCCAAGAAAAATCCATCCGTAGGTTACCACGTGTCCCACGTGTTTTGCTGACGAGCCTCAACAAAACCTACTCTGATCCAGAAGGTTTCATAAGGTTTCATCTAGTTGCCACAAGCAAGAGATATTCATAACGGAACACAAACACAATGATGTCCATCCTTAGGCATCATATTGGCATCTTCAGCGGCCGCAGCCCTGATGTTCTGACCAGATCTGACCAGTGTTTTTGTGGAATCAGCGGCTCGCTGATGCGCTGCCAGAGTATTTGACCAGGTCTGGTAAGTCTTCTGCTTTTCAGACCCAAAAAAGATCAAACGATATCAAACCATATCGAAATAGCTATTGAAAATGGCCATTTATAGTCCTGTAGAAAATTGGAAAAAATCATACGTTTATCTTTTTGGTGACGGCTCCCAACGCCTAGACCGCTTGCCGTACTGTGCAGCTAAGCTAGGCCTCACATGGGCATCCCACCTCTCCTGTTCATCCTGACAAACCAACAGCCGACAGTGGCTGCTCACAATAGCTGAAGAACATCAATCATTAACTTGAGCATTAACTTAACTAATGGCGCAAATTCCCTGCCTCAGTCTTCGTGATCTCCTTCTCCCACTCCTGTGGCGATTCAAAGCGTTTCTGAAAGCACCTAAAAAAACGAGAGGACCTCAGCATGCTCGTGAAATTCCCTTCAATTTGCAACGGGTATACTTGGATTGAGTTACTTTTTCGCCATGCGTACATGGCATGTGAAGATGAAGAACCAACCAGAAAGCCTTCGTGCCAGAATGGCACCTTGTTTGTCGGCTCTCGAAACCGCCCTTCTTTGAACGCGGCCACGGCTTCCTCGAAAGCTGAAAGCTGCGAAATAGTACTGGATTCATCCCTTCCCCCTTCAAACACCACCCTTATGGTCACCCAAAATGAATAAATTCAGTACCAAACTAGGGTCGACTAGGGTTTTAGTGGTGGCAACTATTCAAAATTTAAGCGTGATATGATGAATCAATCTATCAAAGGAGACATCTGCCTTAAAGATCACGTTGCCTTGAACAACCATACCAAAAGAAGAAAGATGACTCTCAGCCACCTCCCACTGGCGTAAGCCGCGATGGGCTTGGCCAATTCGGAAGTAGGCCTGGGCCAGGAGGGGATCAGCGGCAGCCAAATCTTGTAGCTGTTCCCTTCGGGGCCAACAACCCTCGTCCGGTAGATGAAGCCTTTGCAGCTACAATCCATCAAGTTTGTCCAAAAATAAAGTCGATATGGCAGTGTGTCAAAACCTTGTACCCCTGGTGAACATCAAAATAGCTGGTAAATGGATGTTCATCCCCCTAAAAACGGTATGTATAGGTATTGATCCATAGCCATATTCCAATAAACTGAAAAACATGTTCGCTGCAACCCTGACGTTGCTGCGCGTCTGACTTCAGGTGGCTATGAAGATACACTTGATGTTATTACCCCAATCAACATACTGTTCACAGGGGGTGGCAAATGTTGATCCCTTAAGAAGATAAAGATGATGTTTTTATTCCAATCAACATATTGCTCATAGAGGGTGGCAAATTTTGATCCCTTATGAAGATAAAGTTCATGTTATTACCCAAATCAACATATTGTTCATAGGGGGTGGCGAATTTTGATCCCTCATGAAGACAAAGTTGATGTTATTACCACAGTCAACATATTGTTCATAGGGGTGGCGAATTTTGATCCCTTATGAAGATAAAGTTGATGTTATTACGCCAACCAACATATTTGTTCATAGGGGGTGGCAAATTTTGATCCCTCATGAAGATAAAGTTGATGTTATTACCCCAACCAACATATTGCTCATAGAGGATGTCGGAATTTGATCCCTCATGGAGATAATTACCCCACTCAACATCTTGCTCATAGAGGGTGGCGAATTTTGATCCCTTATGAAGATAAAGTTGATGTTATTACGCCAACCAACATATTTGTTCATAGGGGTTGGCGAATTCTGGCCCCTCATGAAGATAAAGATGTTGATTATGATGATGGTGATGGTGATGATGATGATGATGATGATGATGATGACGATTGTAAGTGTGGAGCAACGTCCGGGTTGGGGCGAACATGTTTAAAACCGATGGAAAACTGCCATGGATTTTCAGTTTTCCTCTCCAATCATCCTCTGAAAAACAATACAATACAAATTGAGGGGTACCCCTAAATCATCCATTTTAATAGGATTTTCCATTATAAACCATCCAGCTATTGGGGTAGCTCCATTTATGGAAACCACAAAATGGAAAAGGTGTCATCCTCATCCTGTGGCTTTAAAGGGGTTTATACATGTATATACCACCTATTTATGGTGATTTGGGGGATGGTTTATTATTGTTTTACCCTCTGGTAAACAAACATAGCTATGGAAAATCACCATGCTACTGTATTCATGGGTAAATCCACTATTTCTATGGCCATTTTCAATAGCTTTTTGTATGTCTACCAGAGGGTAACCACATTCCAAATGGAAAACGTGACTGCCTTGGACCAGTCGGGCTTCAGGGAGCAACATTTCTTTGCATCTGCCAAGGCCTTTGGTTCGGTGTCCAGAGACCAGGGCATGGCCGTTCCATACAAAGGGTGTGTGGGTGTGTATATACATATATATATACATAGTATTATCATTATTATTACTATTATTATTAATTATTATTATTTATTACTATTACTATTATTATTATCATTATTATATAGATTACTAAATATAATATTATGTATATATATATATATATCATGATTACATATATATATATATATGACTAAGTATATTGCAAATATAATGGGATATATTATGGGTATAGAAATATACGTATAGAAATGCCGTGAATAGAAATGCCGTGAATATCCATAGTAGGAGTTGATTGGAAGTATAAACCTGTCTGTTAATGGTAGGGGCACATCGTTGTAGACAAATTGTACCGACTCGTGACCGTGCCTATTGTTTGAATGTTATTTCTGAAGAAGCAATTATAAGTTGATGTCAAGTTGATGTCAAGCACAATGTGCGATCTGTGTAATACATGCGCTGCCCACAAATTGCAGTAATTTGAAACGAAGGTACAAGTACCACAACGAAGATGTAGCAAAATGACAAGCAGACATGCTTTTGGCATGGAAAATACTTGCTGCCATTGCTGCACTCATTTCATATATTCCATTCCTGCCATTGCTCCCCATCCAGCTGTCCATCCTTGTCAAACTTTTTCAGCTTCACATAGCATGCAGAGCGATTCGAGTAGAGCCTCAATTCGCCAAGGAATTGGTCAAAGCTGCAGCACTTTAGTCGTGTGTAACTGAGGAGGCTGCTTCTCATCCTCTGGCGTGTGGCTCAAAGCCCGAGTGTAGTACACCTATGAAAGCCGCTGTGTTGAAGGGCCAGGAATGCTGGAGACTGGACATGAAATGTCTTGAAAAGCGTCTCGCATGCAATCATTTCATCATAATTCATATTGATTTATTATTATTCATATCATCACCTGAATCACCTGATTTACATCCAGTCCCATCACGGAAGCCAGTTGCTCGACCCTAATTCACACCCCTGAGGACACGACAACTGCATCGCGCCATCCGGAGCTCTTGAAGCAACTATCTGCCTATGAGCCGCAGAGGCGAAGCGGGTCCATTGCGGGCTTGCCCTTCATGGGGAACTTGGCCCCAAATATATCGCAATTTGAATGGGTATAAAGTATTATCAAGTGACAATAAAAAACTGGATTTGGGGATATCCTGGGCATATATATACACCCAACACATTGGACAACCCATTGTCGTTGTGTATCCTCTTTACGATCAGTTGAACTCAGCCACTACCCAGCACTATCCAGCATCTGCGACGTTTGGTGCCTTGGCCTTGAACTCTTTCGCAAGTTCCTGAGGATTGAAGGGGAAAATCAGCTTTGACGCTCAGACAATGAACAACAACAACATCATCATCATCATCATCATCACCATCATCATCATCATCACCATCATCATCATCATCATCATCAACACAAAACAACACAAAACAACACAAAACAAACATATACCAAAAATAATATACCAAAAATAATATACCAAAAATCATCTTGCATCACCTGGACCCAGGGCAACTCATCTGGCAACTCGACATGGATGATGAATGATGGTTGATTCATCGAGGGCTACCTTCTTTTAAGAACCAATTGATGGATATTCCAATGATATTCCCGAATATTCCCGTAAGAACCTGCATAAGTTGGGATGCAACAATGCAACCCCAAAAAAAAATCTGGATGTTATGGATGTTATGGATATTCCCCAAAAAAAATCTGGATGTTATGGATTGCTGAACTACCAGTGGTCTCACATCCGACAAACACATTGCCTGTGGAGACCAAGCGCTGCGATCAGGTGAGGGAGCACGGATGGACTTCGCCTGGAGCTCCTGGCGATATCTGGCGATCCCCCTACGACGATCCGATGCTTCACTAGAAATGGGTCAACATGTGTATAAGTGGTCCACAAGTGGTCCACAAGTGGTCCACTTGGTTTGAAATTTTGACCAATATCATCCAATATCTTGTCATGATGACTTCAACCTCGTCATGACAGTTGTGGTGATCGTAGTCTTGGTGATGGAGATGTGATGGCGATGATGATTGGATGAGCTCCTCAATAGCCGGTGCTGCTTCTCTCTGAAGAACCAACCTCAAGGGAGACCAATAGAGCAACAGTGAGTGTGTGTGTGTGTGACACGTCCGTCCTAAGAAGTGCATAAACATGTATAAACCAGCTCTAGTGTGAATGAATCATTTATGAAATTAGTCTCATTTGAGTTTATCAATCAGACAAGAATCACAAGAAAATATACATTATTTAATGTGAGCTTCTACCCATTTCACGCAAACAAGCTACTTCAAATTGGATCTAAGCTGTCCACTCGTTTTCTACCATCAGGTGCGGCCTGGCTCTCCGGCTCTTTTCATGGAACGTGGCGTTCAAATTTGAGGTGAAAGGAAAAGCGTCCAAAAGCTCAGTTCGCTGCCAGTGCTTCTTGGAAGCCTTCGCCTTTGTGAGGATTACCTGATTCAGGCCGAAAAAACTGCATTTAAGCCCGGGCTGTGTTTTGCTTGTGAAAAATGCAAAATCAGCTCCGGCAGCAAAATCACACTGTGAAAAATCTTACCAAATTTATGACGCTATACATTTGATGGAATGAAGGGTGCCTAGGACTGATGTCGACTTCTCGCCTGCAAACATGTATTGTAAAGGTTGCTGGGTGTCTTTCCCGACTCATCCTCCATAGGAGCAGCAGCCTCGCAGTAAGCTTTGAACTGTAGTCATGATGTGGGCTTATCTCAAATTCTGAAACGAATCGGAATCCCATCATCATCATCATCATCATCATCGCCATCGTCGTCATCATCAACATCATCAATATCATCAACATCATCAACATCATCAACATCATCAACATCATCAACATCATCAACATCTATCATGTTTTTTTCACATTGAAATGCCTTCCAGACTTTTGGGCTAAAATTGGCAAATAATGTAAATATTCACTATTCATTTTAATAATTATTTAACAATATTTAACATGTTTCACCAGTTGGAGGTTCGAGAATTTGGGAAACATTTTGGTCATTGGGGATTGACTGTTGGAATCCTTCTACAACGTGGAAGCCGCCACCATCAGCCTTCACGATCTCCCAGCGGCTTTGATCCGGCTGAATCTTGTCAAAGAGCTGCCCCTACGGTGTGGGGATCTGCTGGCTACAAAGGCTACGAAATGCCGAAAATTTCAAGGTAAGACATTGTCTGGTAGGTTCATCCTTTGGATGTTTCTTGTTTTTTTTTAACAATTTGCCAGCTTACGCACTGATTTGATCTGATTTGCACACTGATTGGGACAATCTTGTAATTTGAAACGGCAAGACCTGGTCCAAATTGGTCGTTCCATCATCATTCTATGTGTTGGAACCAGATGCCCGCTGCGCACCATTAGAATTGGAGACTTCTCATCACCTCTGATAAAAACTTTGAGGTACCTGGATTGCGAAGCCGGCCTCATTCCAAAAAAAATGTGTAGTATCATGGAGACAATCCCTATGAACCATTGGATGACTAGCCCTTATTAATGGTTATTAACCATGAGTATTGACCACAGCTCATATAGCATCATGGAGACAAGTGATGAATGAAAACAACGGCTTGAAGAATGGATCATCAAGGTGCCAAGGACATCGACCCTGAGGCGCACTGCTCCATGACATCTACACCAAAAATATCTGCGAGGCACACAGTCTCGCACGCCTTGGGGAGATCAGTGGCAGTGCCGAGGCACACAGCAGGTGCAGATGCACCAGTTTGAAGAATTTCCGAGGGCCATTGGTGCTATGCAAGACTGATATTGTGCCATATTCTGCCCATGATGGTATACAGAGGCAAGGCTGAATTGCTGAATCGTTCAGCGTGATAGCCGCACCTTGTCCAACGCTGCCTTGTCGAGATGGATTCTGTAGATGGCTTTCTGGTCATCCTTAGAGTTGTCTCTGCTCACAGCAACATTCTGCCGATTCCGTTAAGAGTCAATGGACTGATTCCTGATGATCCAGAGTTTCTCAGCTAAGGAGTAGAGGTCGTGCATGAAAAT
>Ga0126342_10008909_pt1 | contig 17971 bp, 18 predicted proteins | sample Cyp1metagenome_FD_92528 | JGI IMG/M metagenome (GOLD analysis project Ga0126342, IMG submission 92528) | Coral microbial communities from Lord Howe Island, Old Settlement Bay, Australia - Cyphastrea 1 metagenome | ecosystem: Host-associated > Invertebrates > Cnidaria > Coral ... | reverse complement strand
ATATATATATATATATCAAATTTGTTGATCCCAACCCCTTAATATTGAATACCTCCAATCAAAATCTTGGTTGAGTGTTGGCTCTATTCATGTTGGGGACCTTGGAAAGGGCATGAGTATGTCAAACCCAAAGCTTAACATGGGTTTGTCCAAAAAATTGTGGTCTACTATCACTATCAAAAAAAATCTTTGAACCCAATTTGATATAGAATAATAACAATAATAATAATAAAATATATAATATACATGTATATCATATATATATATATCAATTGATTTATAGACTGATGCTAAACCATTGGATTACCATGGGATTCAAATCACCAGACGATTACCAGACCCGGCAAGGAGCTATGTCGCTTGTTGGAGCCAGAGACTTGCTTGGAGAACTCGTCCTGAAAAATTTTTGCAGCATTTCAGGTACCAATTGATTGGAGGTACGCAACATATATATAACGGCCTATGTACGGGCTACGTAAGGGGATATACCCTCTGGTAATTTAACGTAGCTATTGAAAATGGCCATTTATAGTGGATTTTCCCATTAAAAATGGTGATTTTCAATAGCTATGTTAAATTACCAGAGGGTACCCAAAATATGGCTTTACATGGTACAGTACCTCCATTTTGGGACCCTGGAATTCCCATTGAAACAAGTCGGAAACAGATCATGATCATATCTATTTCAATATTGTCATATGAAGCTTTGGTCTAAAGAATGGTACGAGTAGAATTCAGGCATGAATTATTAATCATAGGCTACACAGTTCACAATCAATATGCGCCTTGATATCACATGTCGTGAAGCCGGATGAAGGTATCTTCCACAACTGCTGGATTCAATGTTCAGGGTTTTTTCAGGGTATATATGTATCATATATATGTATACATATATATATATATATTTATTTGTTTATTTCCTTATCTATTTATTTATTTAATTATTTATTTATTTATTTAGTGGGTAGATAAAATAAAATCATAGAAACATTTGGAGGCGCAGTTCTACTTGGAAGTGGCTCTGTGGCCATGATTAATTATAGAGGCCGTATCCCATGGTCATCCAAGCAATAGACATGTTTGTTCATGGTTTTCCTAGGAATAACCCCAACCTGTTGCTGCTGGGAATACATCATCATGCACAACTATATGTATATATACATATATGATCTTGTATATATATATATTATAGTAATATACATATGATATTATATTAATATATATATATATATATATTCACAAACAGTTTATGGGTGTTGAGCAAACAATGCGGCTGGTCAACCCTTGCTGATTGAAGGAAAAGTGAATTCACGACTGGTACTTTCCACAGGCACATCAGGGAAAAACAGCCGGTCATATATACGTATATAATATATAATTAATTATGTAGTTCAAATACTTTTATGTACCGTTTTAGCCGCAACTCCCTCAGACACATTCCTTCCACTGTCTTTAGTCGTCGCCAAATAGGTAGGAAATTGAGTCATTTAAAATCGATCATAAATGATCGTAAATGGCTATGAGTCAAAACCCTCGCACCTAAGGCACGTAAAATAGCTGGTTAATGGATGGTTATTCCACCAAATATATCCACATATGGTGACAATAGAAAAAAAAAAAGACACCAATATTATAATGTTCCTCTACAAGGATTTGGTTCAGCCCAAGAACTGGCCCAAACTGTCCAAACTGCCGAGTAGTGCAAGGTGAAGTGACCCACAGTGACCCGTTTCTAGTGTTGCCATGTGGCTTTCTGCATGTTTCAACATGTTCTTACCATTGATTTTGACTGTATTGTGGTAAACGAAGTATACCCAGCTTCCCTTGGCGATTGTGGAGATGGTTTCTCCCGATGCTCTGAGAAGCGGACAAACTTCTTCAAGATTCCTGGCTTCATCAAAAGAAGTCGGAGGACCCACTGGGCAACTCACTTGGGAAAGTCTTAGTGACGTCTAAAAATGCGGGATCCCAAAATGTCAGGCCAAACTATATACGGTAATTCGGATCCAAACTCATGGACCTCAATAGGCTTCCCTTGCGAGCCGACTATGTAGTCGAGTATCATGCGCCCTTGAACAAACAAATACGCTGTAAATGGTTTGCTGGTGGTTTCTTAAACCATCTGAAGAATGTGAGAATAGATATATAGATATATAGATATATAGATATATAGATATAGATATATATATATATATAGATATATATATAGATATATATATAGAGATATAGAGATAGAGATATAGAGATATAGATATATGGAGATATAGAGATATAGAGATATAGATAGTCATTTCTATGGCTGAGAATAGAAATGGTTGCACTCATCAACCACTGATACCGGGCGACTCGCGACTCGCGACTCGGCGCCATTTTCGGCGCCTTGCAGGTCACTCTGGAGCACCGATTGGGTTTTTTTCAGCGTCTGGCGGCGCGGTGCGGGGGCTTCACCATGGGTTTCTTCGATCATGGGATTTACCCTCTGGTAAACAGCCACATAACTATGGGAAATCACCATTTTTAATGGGAAAACTCACTATTTCTATGGCCATTTTCAATAGCTATGTTAGTTTACCAAAGGGTATCCCCAATTTGTGGAGAGATTTCATAATCGACCCCTCTCAGAGTTGTCGAAAAACTCCATATCCGACGGTCAACATCCCAAGTTGGCTGCTCAAGAACCATTGATATTCTCATCTATTACCCATCTCACCCCAAACATCAATCCCATCTTGCTTGCATTGGGTTGCCCATCTTTTGATGTTTTTTGATATATACTGGTCAACATCCCATATCTGATCCTTATCTGTTTTTACCAATTTTTGCTGGTTCTTGATAAATCCATGCCTAATTAGTATTCAAGTAAGTCCCATTGTTATATAAGTACTATTAGTAAGTACCATTGTTAAGTGCCATTGGAATTATTATCATGTAATATCATATAGTACCATTAGTCTAAATATCTCACAATCATAACTAAGTACCATGATTAAGTACCATGATTTATTGATTATTATACCAATATTAGGATTATCAGTACCAATAAAACAGAATTAACAGAATTACTAATGGATAATATACCAATTCTATAATGATAAATATCATATAGACCACTACTACGATATTAAGAAACATATTCCCATATAGGTATCTTTTATGATATCTTCATTAATCATGGTACTTAGCAACTATATATGACCATTGTTAAGTACCATTGTTAATCAATATAGTATATAATATCTGGTTAACAACAAGTATATAATATCATATATATACCAAGATATTGTTGAACTTATATCTTAATATACCATTGTTGGGAATGAATAAGATCCATAATATAGTGATTAACAATGGAACTATATCATAGTTATATATTATATATTATATTGTATATATTAATATATCTGGTTAATTAATCAATATAGTATATAATATATGGTTAACAACAAGTAGATATTAAGTATAAATATCCCCATATAAGTAGCATTAATATGATTATAATATATGTTGATTAGCAAATGTACTTAACAACATCAAATACCCTCTGGTAATTTAACATAGCTATTGAAAATGGCCATAGAAGTACTTGATTTTCCTATGAAAAAATGCCACGTTCAATAGCTATGTTAAATTACCAGAGGGTAACAACTATATAGTTGTTATGGTACCTATACCATTTATGTCAATACCATTATAATAGCTATATGTCTTGAATGAGGTGATGATATTATGTCCCAGTTGAACAAGCGATTGCACCCCGCGATGGACCAGTATAAATTCATGTTCCAAACCATCAACCAGTATATATATATATATATTACTGACAATAATCCCCATCAAATTACTGACAATAATCCCCATCAAATTACTGGTACTATATAATATCAAATAGTACCCTCTGGTAATTTAACATCGCTATTGAACATGGCCCAGTCGAAATAGTTGATTTACCCATTAATAGCATGGTGATTGTCCCATCAGTTTTTTGTATGTTTACCAGAGGGTATATAATATCACCATTCTGTACCATAGCTATTGGAACTGATAATCCCCAGATAGTACCATTATCATTACCAGAGGGATATTAGTACCATTCTGTACCATGAAAATCCCATGAATTTCAGGGGTTGGTAACTGTCCCATTTTGGGAATATTGGACATCACCTTATAGTAGCCATTATAGACCATATACCTATATAATGGTTGGGTGATGTTCAATGGGGACATTTAATGACCCATGAATTTTCTGCCTCGTTCTGCTTCTCCAACTGTGCGGCATTGGCCTTGGAGGCTGCGCACATGGCCTGCACCGCAGGCAGAACATCCCGGGGAAACCGAAACGGGTTGACCTCCAAAAATGCTGATTGAACCAACAGAAATAGGAGGTTTATGTGGAAAAGTGATATTTTAGGATACCATACGTTGTTTACCTGCAAAAAACAAACTTCTTAGGCAAGAAACCTCGCGGATTGAGGCGGCAATCAGTTGGATTTTTTGGGGAATTTGACATAGAAAGATTGGGGTTGAACCAAGACACATTGTGAGTTACCCTCTGGTAAACTAACATAACAATGGAAAATCACCATTTTTAATGGGAAATTCCACTATAAATGGCCATTTTCAATAGCTATGTTAAATTACCAGATGGTAATCAACACAACTTAATTTTAACAAACAAACATGAGCCGCGCTTGGCAGCTGTGCTAAGTCAAGGAGACTTAAGCGAGGTTCTCCCATGTCAAATTCTGTTGACTAACCATGGGTGCCCAGATACAGCATGACAACAAGGCCTATTGGGTTTACAACTGATGAAACTCCATTCTTTAATGAGTTTAATAGTATACCGAGTTGAACAGTTAAACCCCCATTATACTCTCAATAGATTGATATACGGGAAGCTCGCAAAACCAGAAACTCTGGTGTTTGTCTCAAAAATCATCCAGCTTCCCTGCAGAATTTCCCGAAATCATATTGTGGATTGTATAATTATATATATACATATCATGTCATATATATATACATACATGATATATACGTATATATATATATATCATAAATATCCTTTATATCCCATCAAATCCTCATTAAATGGCTGGTTAAACCAACATTGCCCAGGTTGATCACTGCAGCCGTCCTCATGCTCCTTGAGCCTCTCGGTCGCAGCCTTGACAGTGGTTGCTATCCACCATGCACCAGTTGGGTTTGCCTGAAAATCTAGTACCTGGTACTCCCGAATTTGATGATCATCATGCGATGGTTCATATTGGTTCATCATAATTTTCCTTCGTAAACTTGCCATTTAGTTAGGAGAAGTCAACTTGCAGGTGGGCAAGCCTAAGAACCAAAGAATTTGCGGCTTCCCAACTATATATCTACTAACTTCAGCTGGTTTGTGAATTCAGAATAAGACCAATTCAGATTGATTATATAAAAATATACAGTACATACAGATTATACATATTATACATATGTAACCAATATTAACCAATATACAAACATATATGGGTCACCAGTGTGTCAGTTCCCTATTTCGTTTGCTCGTAAAAAAAACTGTCAACCAATGGAACTCAGTCCCATCCTGGCCTGCATCTCCTTCTCTCGGGTCTCCTGCTGTTCAGCCAGTTGAGCTTCCTTTCAAAGCGTGCAGCGGAGACGGAGCTCACGGAGCTCGGATCCGGTGACGGTCCGTAGGAAACATCGGGATATTGGGGGATCCGGGGATGGTTTAAGACAATGAGCTGTGGCTCATCTGAAACAAAAGAAAAACGCTGCGATAGCTGGGCATAGCTGGGCATAGCTTGGCTAGAATTTCTATGAATTTCTTTCCATCTGTGAAGTCTGTCCAGAAACTCTTAACTTTCCCAGCTGTGCAAGGCATCGCAACCAGCAAAGGCCTCAACTGAAGTTGCCAAACTCTGGGGGTGAAGTCACACCCCGATAGTCAAAGCCAGGGAAAGCCTTAAAACTCAGAAAATGGGACGACTCACAAGTTCATTTCACAAACCTCAAGTTTTTGCCCATGAAATTCCCATGTGTTACCAGGTTTTTGAGGGGTCAATTCTCCAGACTGTCATCAACATTTACCAACTATAACTTGCTAATGTGGGTAAAACAATGTCATAAACCATCCCCCAGTCATCACCATGTTTATAGGTGGTATATATGAACCACATTATCAATCATTATCCCAGGAAAATGGCTGGCAAAATTGCATTGTTTGAACCACATTATCAATCATTAACCATATACAATTGTAGATTATTACTGTTGATCATATATTTACCATATGTTGACCATATATTAACCATATATGACAGTATCAAAAATATTGGATTTTCCAAGTTGTCTAATCGATCAGTTTAACACGCTTCGCCTCCGGTCATTTTCAACCCACAAAACCAGCAGCCTGGGACTCGTAAGTCTCGTTGAACTTTTGCAGCTTGCCTTGGAAGGAGACAAGGCGGTGCCGCCAGTTATGTCTGTTAGTCTTTCAACCATATTTATGTATAATATTATATATATATATATATCAACTGTATCAACTATATATATATATCAACTGTATCAACTATATATACATATATATCATAATTAATATGTGTATATATATATGTATACACATACCCTTTATTATTTGCATGATTTAATAGCCAAATAAGATAACTAGGCGGCAACATCTCCAGGGGCACCACCCTTTTTTTTGGTCGCCAAGATGCTGCGAAGGTCATCGTTCTCCTTCAGGAAGCCTTGCCGCACCTGGAGTCGCTGGATGGAGTTTCTGATGGGGTGACCATAGGTGCCATGGTCAGTACTCATTCTAGGGATGACAATAGGATAACAATAGGATAACAATGGGATAACAATAGGATGACAATAGGATAAAAATGGGATAACAATAGGATGACAATGGGTTTTTATGGGATTTTGGATGTTGATGGTTTTGACCCTTTTTTACCAACAAGGAATGATATCCTGGAAAATGGAAGTGGATTCATCAACGATGGGAACATTGGATTCCGGTGCGGCCATCCAATTGTGAAATTCATGGCCATCAAGGACTGGGTCCATATCTAGCTGATGACGGGTATAGCCGGTATAGTCGGTATAGTTGATGGATTCGAATGGATTGGAACTTGAAAAAAGATGAAAAGACGGATGCCTGTTCTTCTGAAGCAAATTCCATGCAAATGCTGTGCCCAGGTATCTCGAAGTTTATTCATCAAAACTTCATCTTTGACCTTCTTGTCATAGCAAATGATAATCAGCCGCATCAAACCAGTTATATAACATGACCATATATTATTATATAACCCATCAACCACAAGGAGTTTTGCTGTCGCAAAGATTCAAAGTTTTGACCCGTCCCATCCTGTCCCCAACTCCATTCCTGCGGATTTATGCTTCGGGCGAATTAGATCAGATTCGTAGACTTATCATTACTGTAATTATTACTTATAAGATCTTATAAGATCTTATAAGTCCCTCAGAAATAAGCTGTTTGCTGAAGGAAGTGCACCCCGCAGTCTAAGAGGCCAATCATTTTTAGGGGGTATGGAGGTTTCCATAAATGTGGTATCCCCAAAATGGATGGTTTATAATGGAAAATCCATGAAAATCCAACTTTTTCTGGATGATTTATAATTTAGGGCTACCCTCATTTAGGAAACCTCCCTCCGTCTTTTTTTCATCGAATTCCCCCCCCAAGTCCCATAGTCCCATTGGCGACGCCTCCAATTCCGCGTCCATCTTCTCTTGGACATCTTTGATGGCGGCCTGAAACTTCTCCTGACGGCCACCCAATTGATCCAACGGGGAGAGATTCAAAACGCAGAGGAAGCTAACCCTATTGGATGATCTTGCGATTTGACTCGTCTATCTGGGGGTTGCTAGAAGTAAAGTACCCAAAAGATATCAAATGGCAAAAAGAATGTGTTTTTACAAAAAAAAAATGTGAGGGACCCATAATTACATCCATAGGTAGAAACATGTGGCACTTCTGAAAGAATAAAACATACAGTATTGATCCAAGATTCCGAAATTCAAGCAATGTGCGGCAAAGAATACTGTGACATGCTTACCTAGATTCACCCCAATCAGCCAAAACGTAAGCTAGTGAATACATGGAGGATGTGATTCATCCGCAGGTAATTGCTGATCGAGTTTGGGGTTGCTGGGGGTCTTCCCCATCCATCCACAACTGGTACTGTTCAAAATCCAATTTCTGTTTGTTAAACATGTGAAAAAATGTGAACATCCTCCCATTTTTCGTTGCTTAAAACAATCCCAACACGGGTGTCATTCGTTTTTGGCAAACCCGTCGGTCCATTTCTCATCGTTGGTTAAAGTCATCCTCAACGTTTTGATGGTTGAAACAACCCCCAAATGTCTCTCAAACAGCAACGGATGAATGTGCTAAACCTGCCATAAACATCCCATCAACCAACCATGACTGGAAGTCATAATAAACATCATCCCACTTCTAGGGGTACACCCGGAATACCCAATTAATAACAAGCCCCAGTTGCGGATGGTTTACCATTCTTTGTAAATATATACAACAATGCAATAACCTGAACGCTCCCGCCATTTGAGCATATATAGTTGCTGTATCCCCTATTAATCACCCTTCCAATGACATCGCAGTGAGGTCGCTATACTCTATTCAGCTATCTCCCCATTATATCCCATTGTATTCCCAAAATAGTGCTACATATCCAATTGCATAAACCCAAAAAAAAACTACCAATATCAGTTTGGATATTACCAACTTTATAACCCAATGCCGGGCTATATATACCGATAGGGCTATATAACCAATAGGGGATGGTTTACCATGGCATTGGCTTTACCACATCACTTCGCTCCGAAGCCAGGTCCACCTTCAGCTCCGTGTGACGTTGACGTTCCTCCTCCGCCAGGTTTTGGTTCTCCTGACGTGCGACGCGCGCGGCTTCTCCGAGGAGGAGGGAAAGAACAATGTGTTTTGCGTGGGAAAATCATCTGCAATTAGATGAAAACTTCAAGGATTTAGGAGAATTTCCAAGTGGAGAATCAATTTTAAAGGAATCTAAAGGCAAATTTGAGTTTGAAATGTCATTTTGGCATCATTCACCACGGTCCTCGCCTTTCTTCTTACATTCTTACATCCCATTGTGGGTAGATGAAGGAGTTTTACTTACCCCATCATATCGTTACACTACTATACTTGTACTACTATGGCAACTATGATTGTTGTCATCATCATCGCAATTTTTGCTATTGTCGCTATTGTATGCCACTTTATCCCAATCATATTATAACTTGTAATATTATCCCATCACTGTATCTCAATCTATCACTATTTATAATCCCGTTTTATTGTCCCACGATCTGCGCCAGATTTCATGTGACATTTCCCCCAGAGTTCATCGTCCTTCGCCAAGCAGTTCATCTGTTCTTTTTGCTCTCGGCAGCAGACCTGTCACGCAGGAAGAGAAACAATATACACAATAATCTATATATGATAGTAAAGTACCAGAATACCATGACACATCACATAATACATCATATCATATTTCATGTGTAATATATATTACAGTAATATATATATATTAATAAGTTCAAGATTCAAACCCTACACCAAGTTTCATCTTAGATTAGTCCAACCAGATTACTGAGTGTTTCCGTGCCAAGCGTCATGATCCACCCCTTTAGTCGTGGATAGCCTGGCCTAGCTGTGTTGACTGACGCCGTTTTATCGGATGCAACAGTCATGTGGTTGTGACCCAATGCGATGAGTCGCTCTATTGGGGATGGTTAGCAAAAACATGTGAAACCCAAAAACCAGATTTTGTAAACTCAACTTTATGGTTTCCCCTAAAGCCTTGCTACTTTAGTGGACGCACCCCCAATGATTCGGTGGCGCTGGGTCCTCAGATTTGTTTGTTAAAATCACATACTTGACGGTCAAAAGATGTCAAAAGCACATTCTTCTTGGTCGAATTGCCCTACTTTCTTACAACAGAAGCTATATAAATCCACATCTTCGTTCATGATTCATATCTGCTTCTCAATTGTTGAAGTTATCAGTGTCTATCGCTGATTTTTTCGGCTAAAATCTCTACATAGTTTTTATCTCTGGTCACTCAAGCCGCTGCGCCTCTAACTTTACCTTCATGCCGTTGAGCCTCAGCGCCTCCCGTTGCGCCATGATTTTCCATAGCTATAACAAAGTGGCAACAAGTTTCCAGAGGCTATCCATGGCTATCCACTTCTACTGGTCATAGCCTTTTTCTTTACTGCTTGACACATGTTGACGCAAATTTTCCGAAATATTTCTTGATCTTTTTTGCAGCTCAACTCATCTTAGATCCCACTTGCGCCACTTTTGCAGGTTCATTTCTGCACATATGACAGCTCTGCAACAAAAAACCCTCTGTGATGCCCGAAGCGTTTGAGAAAACCAACAGGATAGGGGCCAACTGGGGCACTGCTCAGCAATTCATTCTTGTCTCTGCATCACAGGCTTGGTTCCACAGGGCGAACCTCAGATACCCTGAAAAATCCAACATAATTTCCAACTTATTCCAACTTGTCAGTCTGTGTTCGTCAATTTTCCACCTGTGGCAAAGGAAAAAAAACATGAAGCTATACTAAACAAAAATTGACCAAACCCCCGCCAAACCTCCTCAACTCCTATTTTGATCCTATTTTGCATCAAATTTATCCACTAAACAATTCTGCTGACCAGTGAAATACAGGATGTTCCCATGGATTTTGCCACCAAGTCTCTTGGCCAATGATCTTTCCCGAACCCCATTTCTTTGGCCACTTAAGGAGATTCCCCCCCTGGATGTTCTGGGCAAATCATGACAATCATGATCGAAGAACAACCATCTAAATCTAATAGCGTAATACAATTCCCCAAATAAATCCACAGAAATCATCTAATTCATTGATTTGGAAATTTGGGGCATTCGATTCCCCATATCACGTCAAAACATCTTATCATCAACCAAAAAATGGATCATGTCCATCTAAAATCATCTAAAATCATCTAAATCATATTTTCCATCATCAACAAAAAAAACTTAGGTCATCATTTTCCTGGTTGGTGGTTTCAACCCCCCTGAAAAATTTTAGTCAATGGGAAGGATTATCCCATATATTAGGGAAAATAAAATTCATGTTCCAAACCACCAACCAGATAGTGATTTGATGATTTTGATGGAGATTTGGGGATTTTCTGGTGATTTTCTGAGTTTTCTGGTGATTTTCTTAGGAAAATCCAAAAAAATGGTGATTTTCAATGCACCAAATGGTCATCATTTTCTCTTTCAAGATCCTGATCGGTGACAGGCCTCGGTATCGCAGCGTTCCCGCTCGGCCGTCAGCGTCTCGATGCGCTTCTGGACCGAAGCCTCCGCGTTACGATGTTGCAAGGCTCTCTTGTCTCTTGGGGGACCGGGGACGGGGGGAGGGCGATGGGAAGTTTTTGGAAAAATCACCATTTTTTATGGCTATGTTAGTTAGTTTAGCAGAGGGGACATGGTTTTGTTGGGATATTTTAACTTGAGGTAGTTGTTTCTTGTTGTTTTGGGGGGTTGGTTCTTTGTTTTTTTTGTTCGTTTAGGGCGGTATGAGTAACTAAGTCCCAGTTGCTTTTTGTTTTATCTACAGCATGAAATCCCGAATCTTAAAATTATGTAGAAATTCGCAATTAAAATTAGAATGAATCCAGGGCGAACGTAAAGAGAAAACACATTTCGCATATAAAACGCTGGTTTCAACCCAGTGAATGTGACTGTTACCGGGAAAAAAAACACTGCTGGTGGCTGTCCATTCTTGTTAGCAAATCCCAGTTTGGTTTGCTCAACGCCATCATTTTTGCTGATCAAATCTAATTGAATCTCAATTCTCGCAAGTAAAATCCTGGTGATTGTTGAGCAAAGATCACATCTGGCTGGTGGTGTTACCATCCCTGGAAAAGGAAAAAATAAGCTAAAAATTGAAACAGCCAACCACTTGTATTGCCAACTTACCGAATGACATCCCAGTTGTGTTGGTTGAATCTTGTCAAGCCATGGGACGAATTTCCCTCAAAAAAAACATGTTTAGCTCGTTAGTTATAGTTACATGTCTCCATTTCCGGTCTTGCAAACATGAAAGTATAAAACGTTGTGCCCGTCACCAGTTTACCCAAAGATCCACAGCTATTTCTATCACGCTCTTGTTGATTATTGGTAGTAAATATCCGCATTACTGTTGGTGAAATCTCCGTTTTACACCCCATGTCCCAGCCTACAAATCTCTTTTCTTCTTGGGATGGGTTTACTCATCAGGATCTGTCTGAAAATGGGGGGCCTCAAAATGACCATTGGAATGGGGGAAAACATGCTTAGCTTAACCATCGATTTTAGGGGGGTCCCCCTGAATTCTCTGCGAAAGACCCAAAAAATAAAAAAGTCATATCAAGTTGGCTATGATTTTTTGTAGTTCTTATATATCCCATATCCCCACACTGTGTCCCCAGTACATTCCCATGGTTTCATCCCATTTGCCAACTGGTAAGTCGCCTTGACTTCCTCCTGGGCCCTTGTGTCATCGATCCGCTGTTGCAATGCCTGCAGGTTTCGCACCTATCGATATCGATTTGGGGGGTGTTAGAATCAGTTACAACCAGCGCAAGTTGGGATATGGCCATGGATCAATATCTAATTTATGGTGATTCAAATAGGATTTCATGAGATAGAACTAACCAACAGTGAGATTTGATACATGGTGTATATACCATTATATACCCCCCAATTATGGCTGTTTTCATAGGGAAAATATGATGATCATGGAATTCCAATGGCTTTTCACGGGGATTCGCGTCCGTTTGGATCATCGTCATAGGATGGAAAATTAAAAAAATGGTTCAAGCCACTACCCTCTGGTAATGACTAACACTTTGCTATTGAAGCCATGGCCCTAATCGAAATAGTTGATATCTGGCTCTTCAAAATTGTGATTTTCCAGTTCGCTATGTAAACGTTTACAAGAGGCTAACCAGACAAGCTAAACAATCGTCTCTACAACTTCTTGGCAACTCTTATGGGGGGGAAAACCCTGAAGCTGGCAATTGGGTGAAACCTCGTACTGGAATGCCATGTCTCATCCCATTGGGGCAACTTGTTGATGATTGAAATCTCCGGAACGGGACATTTGAAAAAAACCCTGAACTTGCAATAGCTATTCATACAATTTTTACCAGAAAGGCTGAAAGTTTCGCCAAGTGTAGGAAAATGCCCCCAATGCCAATCATCATTTTTGGATCATGTTTGGGGATAGAGAGGCCAGTGAGGCTCTACTACTCTGGAAGTAACTATATATATAAACTAATCCACCAATGTGGAAGATGGATTTCCTGTACATTTTCCTATCCCAAACGCTCATAGTCTTCAATCGCAATGGTCATTGTCCAATCCGCTTCTGGTGATTTTCCAGCCATGTTTGCCATGGGAATCCATGGGTTCCAGACATGGCAATTCAAGACCCAAAGCGATCCACAAATGTAAAAATAACTTTGTAGGGTCTCCGCAAAGATAGAAGAGATATGAAAAGCTAAAAGTTACTCTGGGAGGTTGTAGATGATGTTTCCATATGTTTCCTCCATCCTTTCCAGGTGTCCAACGGTTCTATCTGTGTGGGGGTTGCTAGACATGCGCCTGAAACCAGTACATACACCTTTTGGGGCGATATGTGACGATGGCATGACGAGACAAACAAAATGCACCACCCTCTTGGCTGTCCCAACATGCCATGGGCATGGTTCAAATTTCCAGGTCCGATCAAATAAGTCTGTCAGGATCACTCAATGGTACTGTGCTTTCCCAGGCCAAAGATGCTGTCTGAAAGAACAATATCAGGAGGCGTGCCTTCTTGCAATGATGCAATGTACGGATCAACCCAAGAAGAAACCAATTATCTGAACCGAAGCTAGAAGATAGACCGCACAGAATTCACTAGGGGCGTGTTATTCACCCTTCCTTATGGGTCAAAGCAGACACCCATCCACTGGATGGCTGAAACAAGTTCAAAAATGTACAAAACAAATGCTACAAGTACCAAAATGGATGGCTGCACAATGTACAAAATGTACAACATGTACCAAATTCAGATGGAAATTATCTGTACTGAACCTTCCAAGGCAAAGCCCGCGCCTCGTGTAGGATACGGATCTTTTCCTCCTCGGAGGTATTCGGATCCTGGCGTGTTTCGTGTCATAAATCATCCAAGTCATCACCATTTGTGGTGTGATTTCAATCATCCCCAGTCATGGTAGGTTTATGGCATTGCGTTTACGACATTATTCAATTATTCTTGGAGTACGTTGGCTCTGTACTCACTCTTGCTGGTTGTCTTGCATGGGATGTGCGTACTGGTCGTGTTTAATCATTGTCTTGTCGCTAACATGCTGTATCTGTTGCCAACATGTTCCAGTTGCCAACATGTTTCATGTGTTGTTTGAATTCCCTCTCGCCGTTGTACATTCCCATTGCTTGTTGGTACCTAAAATCCCCATGGTAAACCCACAGTTTCCCCTCTATTGGATGGACAGGATATTTTTTTGGGTGGGGGTATCCACACATATCCCCCACAAAAAAAAGGGCCCTATATTTCCCCACATATTCCCCTATTACTAATATCCTATTAATAACATTATATAACATTATATAACCATATAACCGGGGGGTATCCCCACATATTCCCCATATAACACACCCAGTCATCTCTGGTTGGATCAAGTTGGATCCCATGAAATACCCGACTGACCTCCACTGTGGCGCGGATTTGTTGAAGTTCCGCCTTGCTCGCTGTCGGCCGAAGCCATGGCCGTTGACTTCGATGATTATCATAGATGAGTTTAGATGAGTTAGCTATTAAACATGGTGATGTATGGTGATGTTCTATAGCTATGTGATTTTTTTCCGGCAGTGGCTATGTGAAAAATATGGACGAGCTCATCGAGGGATCGAGCCGGGGACTGACCTATCAGGCTTTCACTGACAATACGACTGGTCCCAGCCGGCTGTGAAAACTTGGGGAAATAGCAGTTCAGTAGCTTAAATTTATCACTATTTGGATAGTAGTGTAATTTAAATTTACTATTATCATTAGTGATACTAATTACTATTTGAATTATCTGGTATTTCCTATTAGCATTATGAAAAATTGACCACCCATTTGGGGAGAACTTCAATTCGCCAATTAGATCATCCCCTGAGATCCAATGATTTAATCCCGTTGAAATCACCATTGAAATCCCAAGGGGGAAATCACCGGTTCATATCCCATGAAAATCCCATTGAAATCCCGATGATATCCCATTAAATGATGGTAAATCGTCCATTGATCCCTCCATGTCCAGCCTTCCAATCCCGAGAAACTTTCAGGCTGAAGGCTGGGTCCTCAACCGCCTCACATCTTGACCAAACAACACAGCATGTGAATGAACGGACACAAAAAACTGATCTTAACTGTATCAAAAGATTCAAGAAATCTGACCTGCGTCGAATGAATCTAATTTGGATGTATATTACACTAGTGTATATTCATATATTCTGACCATTTCTGACCTGCATATGTAAATACATGTGTGTATCTATAACATGCACAACGGGAACTGGGGTGGTGCTTCGTTCAGAACGCTTCCATGAAATCACTGGAGTTTGAATCACTGGATTGAAATAGGGGGATGGATATGTACTCATGATCTACCCAACTCAGGGAACATCCATTAATGGTCTATAAATGATACAATACTATACTAATATAATATATTAAAAAAAAAAAAACATGAAACGGATCGTTGGTAGCTTCTGAAGACACTGAAGCTGCCTGAAGGCAGCGCCCCTTTTACGAAATTTGCTATGCATCCCTAGGCCCTGAAAGGGAAGCAAAGATGTGGCTTGATGCCCCCAAAAGGGAAAAATCATCGCATTTGGATGGAAAAATGGGGGTAGCCTTCTAGTGAGTCGGTAGCATGGTCAGGGCAGAGGCCACAGTTGTGCAAGATTCAACCAAGGTTTACCACATTATTCGTCAGGAATACGACCATCTCCACTTCATCTTCTGTTGTTTCCATCTGTTTCCCAAGATTCTCGCTTCTCGCTGATCTGTTTTGGAAAATCCCATGTTTAGTGCTTAAATCCACATCTTGGCTGGTTACATCCGATGGAAGCCCGAAATTCAGTTCCTGACCACCGTTGGAAACCCAACAACCAGTGTTTTTATAGGGCATTTCCCTCCGGTAAACCGGAAACCCGTTCGGAAATGACTTACATGTCTGATTTTCCATGTCTGATATATCTATGTTACGTAGTTTCATACAATACCCGGAGGGTAGTATCAGCATTGTTATTCCCACCGTTTTTCATACAACAACCGGAAAAAATAATGATAAAAATCAAATCAAGTTGGTGAATTATATCCTATTATATAAACCCCGCATCGCCATTTCTTAATGTTTAAATCTCCCATTATCCCGCAGCATTTCAATGAATATCCCAATATATCTATATACATATATATATATCTTTATATATCCATCATATCCATCATATCCATTATATCCATTTATAATGGTGCTTGAGAAGCTGGGAAAATCATGTAGAGATCTCTAGATCTCCATGTAAAATCCATACTTTCCCAGCGCGCCCGCAGTCGCTGTTCACTCTTGGGCGCTCCGCCCTCACTGCCTTGAGCCGTGCTCGCGCAGTAGACCAAGGAACGTAGGGATTTCAACAAGATAATGTGGATTGAACCAGAGAAAAACGGGAATTTAACCAACAAAATACATGTTGATAGTGGTTTACAAGGTTTGATCATGTTTTATTATGATTCATGGGGATTTCACCAATGAAAATGCTGATTTCACTAATTAAAAATACCTGCTATGATGGGGACATGTATGTGTACATATATATATGTATATATATATACATATATATTATATATATATATATATTATATATATATATGGGTAAAGTATCATAATTCACTAATCTGAAATAAGGCTTCTCTGGGATAATTCCCCGAATCCTAAGCATGACAAAGCATGATTCCAGTGACGTCGCAGTGATGTGGAGCTATGGATATCCAGGAATCTCTTCTGTTCGTAGCCAAGGAGCTACAGAGACTTTCCCAACATGTGGGGGACTTCTACTATTGTTCATGTTGGAAAGAAAACCCCATGATATGAAGACTGTTTTTCTGCTACATGGAGCTACATCATGTCATGAAATATGGAAGATATGGAAGATGTTCCAACCACAAACCCCATGATTTATCTTCCATATTTCATGACAGACCCTCTGGTAATCAAACATGGCACTGGGATGTTCCCTAAAAATTGTCATCTTAAATGGGACAATCACCGAACGAAATGGGGGAATTCTCCAGCAAACCATGGAACTGATGCCCACATTGGGTACATCCTATTATACATCCCCACCACTCCAAATGTGGTTCTTTATCAAACAAATGTGGTTATAAAAAGTTTTTTGCCAAATTATAAAAAGTTTGTTGCCAAACAAATGTGGTTCTTTATCAACTAAAACTCGGGTCAAATTGGGGTTCTTCACCACGATCACCTAGTCCACTAAGGGTTGGGTGGCCCCGACATGCTGCAATCTGCCGGTCTACAGATTCGTCCTCGCGAACGGTGCGCTAAGAGCGGCAAGGAGCTGCGTCTCGGCTTTTGGCAATGCTAGGGCCATCGTGTATAGATATTGATGAATGTATGCATATAATATTTGGATACAAAATTACGATGTATGTAAAATATTAATAATTATACCGCCGGACTGGAAGTTAGAATGTCGTGTTGTCCACCAAATTTTTTCCTTTGAAAGTTAGAATGACGTACCCAAATGGACGTAGAAATTCTACTAAAATTCTACCTTTCAGTCCGTATTATGCTGGTAAATGTGGATAAAAATGTTCAAAAGTT
>Ga0126342_10008908_pt1 | contig 17972 bp, 18 predicted proteins | sample Cyp1metagenome_FD_92528 | JGI IMG/M metagenome (GOLD analysis project Ga0126342, IMG submission 92528) | Coral microbial communities from Lord Howe Island, Old Settlement Bay, Australia - Cyphastrea 1 metagenome | ecosystem: Host-associated > Invertebrates > Cnidaria > Coral ... | reverse complement strand
GATTTTCTTCTGGTTTCAGAAAGCAACGTTAGGCACTAGGCTGGCCTTAAACGCTTCCCGGCGCCCTAGGCTGCCCTTAATCGCTTCCCGGCGCCCTTGGCGGCCCAGCAGCATGTCCTTTGGCCACCTGCCGGCCGCTTTCCTTGAGATTTTCTCCTGGTTTCAGAAAGCAAAGTTAGGCACTAGGCTGGCCTTAAACGCTTCCCGGCGCCCTACGCTGCCCTTGAACCCTTCCCGGCGCCCTTGGCGGCCCAGCAGCATGTCCTTTGGCCACCTGCCGGGTGCTTTCCTTGAAATTTTCTTCTGGTTTCAGCAAGCAACGTTAGGCATTAGGCTGGCCTTAAACGCTTCCCGGCGCCCTAGGCTGCCCATCTACATCCTCTGGTCCTCCTCCACGTCCTCCGCCGGCTGCATGTCGACCACACTGTTCTGCGCGGCTTGCAATCTCGCAGATGTCACTCTCATTCCTCGCCGCGGCAAACATACACTTCTCATACTGCACATGTTCATGCTATATCACAATTCGATGCCAACCAACCTCCAAAGAACCACCTCGCTCAACCGGTGATGTGGGAAAGCCAAACATATTGCGTTCCCATTGGACATGCGATACCAATGATACATCAGTACAAATGAAGCTTCGGTCTCGTGAAGAAAGCCAACCGGATACTCTACCGCTCACCTCTCACTACCGTCAACAATAAAAGCAGCCAAAGGGCCGATAGCCAGCGACTCTGAAAGAAGCGACACGTTGCGTCTCAATCTCGATGTCTTTCCACCAGCCGGCAGCAAGGCTGAAAGCGCATTGGCCGCCTGCATCCCTTGCTTCACAGCCGAACAGTCCTCGAGGATCCTCTTGCGAGCCTCGCAAATCAATCGACCCCACTTCCAGACAAATTCCAAGTCCAAACCCTCCCACAATAAAACCGCACAAACTCCAACCTCATGCCACCTCCAACCACATCCTGCCACGCAATCCTACAGTCAACAGAACCCAAATGCCAAGACGCAGATTGCTCTCGCTCACGATCCTCCGTCGCCACAGGCCGAACCACAGCCACTTCGGTCAACTTCGTCTTGAACGTGTTCACCTTCTCCTGTAGCCCAGCACAACTGACACGAGCACGCCATCCGTTTGCCAGAATGATCGCCTTCATGATGCGCACCCCCAACCTCAACTTCCAAACCCCCACAACGATCTCAAAGAAGCCCATGCGTGGATATCCAATCCACCACGAAAACAACGCAACACAATTGGATCAACTGCATTGGACTTGAACCTATCACCTCTCCACTCTCCATAGACATTTACCAGGTCCTGTCTCTCCAAATCGTCATGGTCAATGCTACTGCAAGCGGCGCACCCCGCCAACATGTACCCCTTCCCATCACGTCACAGCAACACTCCTACGCACAAACCATAGTTAATCTTCAACCCTTCCGACCTCAGACCACCCTGTATCCAGCACCCACTAGAAGGACTCCAGTCAACCTAACACAGGCTACCACCACAATAGATCCAAATGCAGAGCAGTTGAACGTATCAACCGCGCACTTGCACGCCAGCACAAAACATGTCACAAACCCACAACCCTCTTGCCGAGATGCGGCGCCAGGCACTGCAAAAAGATCCGCAGGTCTTTACGGCGGTCTTCGAAATGCTTCTGCTCCCGAAATTCGAGCATGACATCCAGGACCACCTGCAAAACAGTGATGAAGCTCTCGCCCATGAGACAACCATCAGAAAGGTCGACCCGAGAAACACTTAGACCACGCCCTTCCAACACCACCCACAAAAGAAACGTCCCACCTTCTGTCAGAGTGCTAGCACGGTCACATGTTCTTCCAATCGATCTACCGATGTTACGTATAGATATAGATATATTCATTGTCTGCGCGTGCATGCATGTCTGTCCGTCTGTGTGTGTGTGTGTCTGTGTTTGTCTCTGTGTCCCTGTCTCCCTGTGTCTCCGTGTGCATTTAGTGACGTCAACCCCCGCCTGCGACAACTTCGGTGCATCACCAACCGACGCGGCTGGAACGGCACCAGGAGCATCGTTGCAACCCATGCGCACGTGCTGCGCATGTCACTGCTCACAAAACCTTCACAATTCCTTACACAAAGCCTATATTGGGGCATGCCAGGTCGGGACATGCTCGGGTGCTCAGCACCAGCCTCCGCCACGCCCTTCAGCTGACCGACGCTCCCGCTCGGCCCGTTGGCCTCCACACCCGCCACGGCCCCAATCATCCAAATTCATTGCCTACCCCCACACTTCTTCCCCATTCTCAAACAAACTGACTCTGCTTGTCCAGAACATCCAAACAGCAACTTCCGAACGCCCAACCTGGAGACCCGCTTGCTCCAGCACAGCACGGACTTGGTCCTCATGCGCTGGCGCGTAGTGGATGCTCAGCTGGCCGCTTGTCTCGATCTCGAACTTCACAGCAAGACCTTTATCCTGCCCATTCCCGCCTTTCACCCATGCAAGTTGACGATATATCTCATAGCTACTTTAAGGGACCCCAAAAGATACCAACATCCCAAACCCATGCAATGATGACTTACTCTCGCGGTCCTTCTCAAAGTGAGCCTACCAACTCTCCGTGTCCTTCTTCTCGACCAGCGCCTTCAGCTCCGGCTTCGCCGAGCTCAGCACCGTCAGCAGCAACGCCATGATCACTGGCCCGCTGCAAACACGTCGCACTTGAGGTCACACGGCTTCTAAATGGACTTCGGGTCTCTTAATCCTCCATTTACCCGGGACTTCTTTCCAATAGGAGCTCGATGCAACGATATAAGATGCTGGGTCAAGACAATACGACATTCAACAAAAGACTGGCTTCCGCATGGCTCAAGGTAAGCTCACCCTGGTACCGTTCACACCAAAATAGCTTGTGTTTATGCCTTTCTCATTCTTCAGTCAATGTTCACCTTCCCATTCCCATGGTCCCATAGGTGCGCACCCGTCTCCGCATCCCTCGTTTTGCCAACAACAACAGAAAGCACGATGCTTTCCCCCGTGAACACACCCCTGGCCTCCATGCTAGTGGGTGACTTTCCAACTGCTGGTGGGACAAAGATCAACAAGGCCTGCCATGGACTGAATGAGTATTACCACACCTTGAGCTACCTAGACCGGGGCTGCAAACATAGGCATGTACCAGTACTACATGAATCTGTCTCTATGACTTTCTGTCTATGTACATATGCACTATAAGTATATATATATACAATATGATATATGCATTAGTGCGTCTGCATCGTATATAGAGACAGAGAGTGTGTAGAAACATACTCACTAAACATATTTCCACAACCCCGCTGCGTTTCAATGCAATCTTTGCACATCAACCGCCGCCCATCCCCGCGAGGCCGTAGGCCGATTTGGTGTTTGGACCCTCTTAGCCGTGTAGACACCAACCGTAGTCACCAGCACATGGGATTCGAATCAAACTGTCCAGCGCATCATAAGCCCTAAGACTTTCATGACAAACATTTACAGTCTCCAGCTCAAGACGTCTTAAATTGGACATGTTCGTAGAGCTCAAAAGTAAATGACAGCACAAATCCAGGTCCAGTAGCTTGCCGAAATATTTGCTGCCTCTGAGCTGCTCTACCCATTGGATGAGCGACATCAGCTACCGGCCCGAAAGATCCACGGAATCGCAGCGAGCTGGAAAATCGTGGCTTGCGTGGGGATATCATGGAGATATCACCAACCATAACGAGATAGACCAATTCCTTTAAGTAACCAGCATATAATGGAGATATAATGGGATATCAACAATACTATGATGAAGATCAGAATGGATTATAGCATGATGGTTCCTAACCCAACATGATTATTGACAAGAGATGAACTGATCATCAATCATCCAATGAATCATGTTAGCTTCATCAAAAAGTCTGCCTATTCTAGTCAATGCCCTAATGGGATATCAACAATACTATGATGAAGATCAGAATGGATTATAACATGATGGTTCCTAACCCAACATGATTATTGACAAGGGATGAACTGATCATCAATCATCCAATAAATCATGTTAGCTTCATCAAAAAGTCTGCCTATTCTAGTCAATGCCCGGGGTCAGCGGCAGGGGGCGGCAGCCCTTAAATTACCATCAACATCCATCAACATCATGTATCCCAATACATCAATCCATCATAACGTATTTAACTACATCACCAACCAACCAGGACTGCCCATGGCCTGCACATCGCAGTTGGCTCCAGACCAGCCCTCTTCGCAGGTGCAGGAGCCTGCGGCGAGGAATGTTCACATGGATAAACCACTCTTGAAGAAAGTAAGGTATGCCAGTGGTAATATATTAAATATATGATCAAAAAGTGATGATCATTACTTACAGATTAAATAATCAAAAGTGATGATAATAATAATAATAATGATGTTATCAATATATTATCAGAAGTAATATATTATCAAAAGTGATGATCACTACTTACAATGATATTCCAGAGTGAATAATAGTCATAATTACCACTCTTCTCCGGAGGTAATCAATCAACCCCCATGAATAGTTTATTAGATCATAAATCCCCAATTCCATTTATCTTATAAACTATTAATTTTCATCAACACCACATTTATTGATAGTATATTATGGATAGCCCCACTTTATTTACAAATAGATGATTAATATTCCCCATTATTTACAAATAGTAGATTCTTTATACCCTCTGGTAATTTGTAGTGGATTTTCCCATTGATAGCATGGTGATGTTCAATATTTTTTTGTATGTTTACCAGAGGGTATGAATAATCTACTGTTTGTAAATCATGGGGATTATTAATCATCTACTATTTGTACAAAGTGGGAATATCACCATGTTCAATCGGAAAATCACCATGTTCAATGGGTAAATCCACTATAAATCACCATTTTCAATAGCAAACTGTAACAAATTACCAGAGGGTCATCCCCATGATTCTCATCAGTTCCCCGCCCACCTGGCATCTCGGGCGTCAAGGCACCGCACATGCCGTGTCCGCAACCGTTGGGGCAGTGCGGATCCTGGTCGGTGCGGGTATAACTGGAATATAATCTGGTTGGTGGTATACCTACCCCTCTGAAAAATATGAAAGTCAGTTGGGATGATTATTCCCAATATATGGAAAAATAAAAAAATGTTCCAAACCACCAACCAGTAATCAATGGGAATTCCAGGATCCTAAAATGGATGTACTGTATCATTTTTTTGGCCATGTTTTGGGGGTATATCCCCTGAAATTTAGCCCTGAAAAATAGGCCTTATATATGGTAGGTACCTCCAATTTGGGTTCCTGGAATGGCCATTGGTATAAGTGGGATTCTATTGGGATATAGTTGGGATATAAGTGAGATGATATAGATGAGTAACTGAGATGATATAGTTGGGATATGACTCTTTTTTTTGGATTGCATTGGGATTATATTGAGATTACACTATATAAGAGTGGTTCACACTTCCAAACAGCGGGATAAAATAGTTCGCCAACAATGACCAGTGGTTACGGTTCACAATGGTTGATGGTGGCAATTAAGGATTTCAATGTTGGAGTTGTTGGCAAACAAAGAAACAAAGGTATTAAATCAACAATTCAAAGAGTGATATAATTGGATTATAATCAAGAATGTATGAGATTTATAATTGGATTTTAATCAAGAATGTATGATATGTAATGGAGCTTGAACCATCATCTGTGGTTCAGTATGTTCAGTTGTCAAGGTATTTGAACAAACATTTTTTGCCACTGCCACTGCTTGATCTTGACCTTAAACCATCCATTTTAAGCCGGACAATCTTGTCACCCAAGAGATTTGAACTGCACTGTGGATTTGACCAGCAAAATAATTCCATCCCTTGAAGCAAAATCAACGAATGGGATGGTTGAGCCAGCAACAAATCAACAAAGAATGTCAATTTGAACCCGCAAACATGTGGACTTGCACTTGAAGATTTTAATTCCCGAAAAATCTCACATGTGTATTCCCCCTACAACCCCCAAATTGTGATTTGTTCATATTAAGGAAAATAGAAACTGTACGAAATTGTCACAAAAAGATAGTGTTACCATTAAACATCTGAAATTTGGGACGCGTCGAAGCCTTTCAATTTCAAGGCTCATCCCAGCTTGTAGCTGGTAGCCCTGGTTGATAAGTTCCAAACTGGGTTTCTGCCCAGACCTGGTTTGTATCCTTGCTGATCCACTTATCCCAACATTCTTGAGAAAAGATCATGATTTCACTGCTGTTTTTGAAGCTCACAGACTTGCCATTGCTACCATTACTGTACCAAGTACAATTGCTGGTTCTCCAATTTAAGATAGATAATAGTCACACTTACCAGTCTCATTGTTGCTGCTTCAAAAAGTCCATACATATGTATATATCATATATATATATACATCTAGACTCTCCAAGTACCCATAAAAATTGACAAAAGTACCAAACTTATGAGGTCAAATCCCCATATTTTATGGATACAAAGTGTATATTTCAACATCTTCCACCACTTTCGATCCCGTCCTGACAGGTCTGGCCCTGAAATCCTGGAGGACAAACGCAGAGACCCTCCGCGCAGTGACCTTTGCCGCAGCCCAAGGGGCAGATTTTCTGATGGCAACTCCTCAGTTCGACGCGGAAAATGCGGCTTGGACATGCGGGAAAATGCTTGGAACTATGAAATTTGGTCTGAGAAATTGGCAAAAACTATGAAACTATGGGGTAACTATGGTTTTGGATGATAGAAGTGAGGAGTTGACGGTTGAAACTATGGTTTTTTTCTAAATATGAGGTTTTGTCCAGATAATGAGCTTTATCCTACTTTTTACATAGGCCTCAAAATGGGGTTCCAAAGGGTTCCGTTCAAATCTGGAACCCGATTTTTCTGCAAGGATGATGGAATAAAAAAGTAATCTGTGATCATCGTAGTTCGTTCAGCCAGCTGTAAATGGGATGCTTAGCCCCCAGCTGTATATTACTGTATAATCTATATAGAATATGAATATAATGCATAAATATATCTAAATACAATATGTATATATATAATGTTATGTATATATATATATATGCATAATATAGACATACAAACATGTATAATGCAAACATATGTGCTAAATTCACCACGTACTTATGGCGTCTCCTCAACATGCCATCCCCTCACCAGCCGTGCCCACACCATCTACGATGAGACACAAGAGGCCCACGCTACCTGTCGAAGATGAGGATGGCTCGAAATTTCACGGTGTATAAATTGGAAATAGGATACAACGGAATATAATACACCATGAATGCACCATGAAACTAACTGTATGTAATGGTGTGTTAAATGTGATTCGTTGTGTATTTCATGGTATGTTTTAATGTTGAGAATGGGATATTATGGAATTTATACAGTGGCTTACTGAACCATCCAAAGTTTAGTATTGCAACTGGTAATTTTACATAGCTATTGAAAATGGGTCATGTCTAGATCTGATACCTATTAAAAATGGTGACTTTCCATAGCTATGTTAAATTACCAGAGGATAATGGGATATAGTGGTGTACTGTTTCCCAGTTTTATCTGGGGACCACAGATGTTGATTTGTTTTGAGCATTAACCATCCAATTTTAGTGGTACCCAAGTTTGACCCGTACCCATGTAGATTATAGGTTCACTACAAGCAGAACTGGGAGTCTGAACGAATAATGGGATTCTTTACGAATCATCGCAACAAAAAAAATGGTTCTTGGCAAGACAAATGAAGATACGAGTCACAAGATCAGGGGTCCTCAACGACAACGGGCATACAAACCAGAGAAAGTCTACTTGGCTTCTCTTCAGCAGCACTCAAAAAAGGAAAAAAAACACTGGGAAAACAACAAATGAGCAATGAAAAATTCCCTATATCATGCAATTAAACTGCTTGGTAAACGGCAGGTTTCAACAACAATAATACTAACCCCCTATAGATTCCTATAGCAATAAATACCATGTTTCGGTATATGTAGGTAAATCATCCTCAATAAATCGGTCAATAAGTCCACAACCTGAACCCCAGGCCTGGCACTTCTCCTCCAAATCCGGTGGAGCAAAGGCATTTCCCCGCATCGCACAAGCCGTTGCCGTAGCACTCCTAGGCCGGTGCGAGGTTTGGGGGTCGACATGTGAAAGGGACCATCCCAAAAAAGTGAGTTGGGTTTGTTGTGGTGAGAAATGTTGGTTTGTTGGTATTCAAACAAAAACACCAGTTAGTTTCATATGAAGTATGACTCAGTTGAATTTCGACTTAGTCATACGTAGTGAGTAGGTATAAATGAACTAAGTATGACTGGTTTCTTATAGTAGTTGGTGTTCTTACTACAAAAACGAAGTCAGTGGTATCTGTAGTACTTATTTTCTCGCAATTACAAGCCAGCTAATCTGTCTAGGTCTCTATGCTTTTGGGTGAAATCCACTTAATATGATTAATAGACCCAATGCAGACAGAGAGAACACAATTCATGAGTATGCTTAGTTAGTTTGCAGAGACATAAATCATAAATGGGATAACTATGGAGAACTACATTTAGGGATTGTAAGTGCGCCTGGGTTTCCCCAGTTACAAATAGGATAACCCCACAACTGGGAGGCCTGATCCTCACTAGGATGATTAACCAGTTGCTGATTCGGATCGTCCTCCAATGAGGAAATGGGCCCTGTTGACCATGCAGAGAAAGATTTGAAGAAAATATCTTATTCCGCAGCAATAGACCTACATACGGTGGATGGGCCAGCGAAATCCAAATCACCAGTTGAAAACGGTGGATTTCACATCCCATGATTTACAGGCTTTCAACCATCCTTTTGGTGGTGCAGGATTTCGCAACCATCCACAGTATGACTGGTCACCTCTATTACGCACGCCCAATTTTCGGCACCAGATGGAATAGATTATTACCCCTTGGATACCCTAATTTTCTGATGGCTTCCTACAACTATCACCGAGATGGGTTCCAAACCATGGCAGATGTGTTCAGAAAAAAATAGATCAACTTGATCTTAAATTGCATTAAATCACATTTAATTTCAACTAAATCCCAAAAGAAAAAGATCAAATTGCATTGAATCATACTGAATCTTAACAAATTCACCAAACATATATATATATGTCATGTTATATATATATGTCATGTTTTATATATATATATATATTATATTATATTATATTATATATATATAACATATCGAGTGGAAAAACAAAATCAGCCACAAATCGACAGTTTCCTCTCTACTTCCGCGCCTCGCCGGACTCTTCAAAGCCAGGGCAATGCTGATGCTCGCAGACTTCACCAAAGAAGGAGGCCTCGTTCGAGCCCAGTTTTCTTGGAAAATCATCGGAAAAAAAATGGGTGATTTATGGGGATTTGAAACAAAAAAATAACCGTTATTTTGGATGAGTTTCCACATGTCTTGGGGAATTTCGCTTGCAAAAAAATTGGTTTTGACGCTCTTGGACGACCAAGTCACAAGTCTTCAACCCAGTTGGATAGCAACGTTTGTAGAGCTGGGAAACACAATGGACAATTGATAGAACCACGTTGTGCCCAAGGTGCAAAATGGTGGATTTCTTGTGAAAATCGGAGCACCGCAAGGTCACAATTTGTGCAAAATGAGGCCCAAAATCAACGGTGATTTGTAGTCTAAAATTAAAATGGGTGAGAGCACAGTCCTGTGCTGGTGTACACCCACAAAACACTGAATTTCTACGAATCAAATCATAATTTTACTAGATTTACGATGTCTCAACACGTTGATCCAGCACCAGAAGCCACCATAGTTGGACGTGCATACCAGTTCGTGAATGGAAATTAACCCTACTATCAGTTGAATGAGGGATCCAGTTGTACATGGGTTATTACTTACCAACCACTTATGGATGATTATCCCATATTTTGCCATTAAAAGTTTAGATGTTCCAACCATGTTACCCTCCGGTAAACTAACATGGCGAACTAGAAAATCACCATCTTTGCTAGATAAATCAACTATATCAATGTGCAATTTCCCATCGCAAAGTGTTAGTCACCAGAAGGTTAACCACTTCCTTTAACCATCATTTGACCATCATTTAACCATCATTTAACCACAATTTTCACCCGCTATTATACCTGTCAGTCACTGTTAGTCATGGCACCAGAAAGGTACCCCTTGGGATGCACCCACAGTGCCTGGCAGATGCAGCGTCCCGTGTGAGTGTCGCAGCTGCCACGATTGGAGCAGCTGCCATCTACGCCGCAGATCCTGACTCAGTGTGTCATAGATCCACCATCCCCAACGTTACCCTCTGGTAATTTAACATAGCTATTGAAAATGGCCATTTATAGTGGATTTTCCCATTAAAAATGGTGATTTTCCATAGTTATGTTAGTTTACCAGAGGGTACCAGAAATGGGTGGTATATTTCATCAAACTCTGAGTGGCAAACATGATTGCTTTGCTAACATCTTCATGTCTGCTTTTGGAACATCCAAAAGCAAGATCATACACCATCTCTTAAGCAAATAAATAAACTACATCCCCGATCTTGCTCGTTCACCTCTCTTTGAATTCTATGTCCCATAGAGTTTAGATCAAACAATTGATGACCAGCTACCAATCTATTGCTGATCAACCCTCCACTGTAGTTTCTCAACTCACAAATTGACTTAAAAAAACCAAGCCCTCCTTACAATTCAAACATCGACCTCAAAAGTGTTGCCGAACTCTCAGACCTTCATCCATCACTTAGATGCCAGGGACCAACCATTGTTATGGAGCTTTCCTGGAAATGGGGATACCCCATTGGTGAATGGACAATCCTATTAAAATGGATGAGGTAAGAAAAACGGTACCCCCATTTCAGGAAAGCTTCATATGTAAATTCACCACTTGCCATTCCACTGATTGTGGGTTCGCATCAACCACTTGCATGTACTAAGTGGTGAATTTAGTAGTATATACTCCCGAGATCACGTGGAATCACCATAGGACCATATATATTTCGAGACCTATGGATTTACGATCTAGCTTAGCATAGTTCTCTTTATCTCTTTTATTGGTGGTGTAATCGCTTAGAAACTAAGATAAATTGATCATTAATATATGGACCATCCACCACCTACCCTTAATCAGTGTGGCTTCGGCCCGCCTGCCCTTGGCTGCCAAGCTGAAGGCTAATCGTTGAAGGCTGGGAGCCTGGAGAATGTGGGCAGTCCGATGCCATAAACAACTCCCATTTGGCGATGCTTGAAATCCCACCCGCCAAATCAGTGACTTTGGGTGATGATTGGGTTTACCACATTGTTCAGTTTTTTTGGGTAATTCAAAAAATTGATGACACAAAAACTCTGGTCCCCTCACTTTTTTTTGTGAGCCCATTTAATGTGTTGGTTCCACAAATATCCTTCATCACCTCTCAGCCCCTGCCACCTGTGGCTGCATGGCAGCAGGCAGCGGAAGGGGAGTCGACCTTGGAATACCATCATCCCCCATCAACCATCTACTTCCAAGCCATTCCAAGACGTTCCAAGCTACACCCAGTGCCAAAATAGCCCCAGACTGGTAGTTAGAAATATATCATCCATCATCATCCATCATCATCCATCATCATCCATCCTCCGATCCTCCAAGCCACACTTCCTTGGGCTCAAAGTCCAATCCAATTCGCGGCTCGGGGCCCAGCTGCTGCTCCAGCGCCTGATCTGCCCGCAGCCCGTTGCTCAGCACCGCGAAGGGCGACTCCTCCACTGGGCCTGGCGTTGACCAGGTGGGGTGGAAGGCCAAAAACACCCGAAAAAACTGGGACAAATTCACAGGTTTACCTGGAAAAATAGGTGATTTCACCAGCAAAAAGGTGGTGAAATAGGCGGTGAAAATGATGGGTGTTAAGAAGGAACTGTGGGTTAACCAACCAAAGATTGTGATTTAAGTGGCAGAAATCATGAAAGAAATACAGTTTGCACAGCGAAAATGACCGGTTCTTCGTGCCAAAGGCCAGATATGACCAGCAAAGACTGTGATTTGAGCCTTCAAAGATGTGGATTTGGGTTTGGAGGTTATGATGAGCCAACAAGAATGTGGCAATCACCTGACATACAGGATGTACAGGTAAAATTACGCGCAAACCCCCCAGTTCGCCCACACAACTGTTAAGGGGATATTGAAGGGAGTGTTAAACTTTACATTCAAAGGGAATATTCAACATGTTTCAACAGAGTTTCTAGGGATCATACAATCCCCAACCCCGTGTGGTACTGCTGGTTAAAAAAAAAAAACATGAACCAACACCTCATCAGTTTGTTTCCCCAGCAATTACTCACCTGTTGATATCCCATATTTAATGGTTTTGGTATCCCATATTTCATGGTTCAAGTGGTTGAAGTGCCATTCACAACTCAAAAATCATCCTGTTCCCCAAGGATTTCCCGGATTTCCATGGATGCGCCTTCCGGCGTCGCCAGCCCCCCGGGGGAGAAGTAGCGCACGGAGCAGTCGCGCCCCGAGTAGCCGGCGCCGCACATGCACTTGCCGTTGAGGCAGAGACCTGGGCTGCTTTCGGCTCCGAATAGGGGGATACCAATTGGGGATATTTTAAGTTGCAAGTCCCGGGAGCCTATTTTGACCAATCAGCATGATTCACGTTTATTGGAGCGGGTTCAATCCTTTGTCATATTGATTCATATTGAACCAACAAGGTTAAGGAGGGAGCTATAGCCTTTGAAAATAGAAACAACCAACTAAACAAGCAGGAAATCAATTCGGAGGACGTGAGATGGGGGTGCATCAACCAAGATATGGGGAGATAAAACCTACCAGTTTATGGAGATACAATGGGATATAATGGGATATACCAACATGGCAATGGAGAATATCCCATTGAAAGATATTGAACTAGCCATTTATAGATATGTTTCCCAGTAAAGACTGTGATTGTTCTCTTTGCCATGTTTGAATACCAGCGGCAAAATCTCTACTCCTTCAGACGTCAAGCCCCTTTTTGCTGGAAAAAACATGTAAAATCACTGTTTTTGATGGTTAAGATCTCATACATCCTGGATCTTCGTACATTTTTGATGATTACATCCCATACATTCACATACTGCTTGATTTTTACCCAGTGCACCCATCGGACGCGAAAAAATGCCAAGACACCATGCAAACTGCAGTCGTTGGGGCAGCCAGCAAGCTTCACAGTGCAACCGCCACCTGCATAGGGCCCTTTTAGTGGAATCCATGGGTTGAAAACCAATCGGAGAATAATATGATATATGACAATTATTGGAATCAATCTGATAATATCTGATATTATATTGCTTCTTTAACCAATAAAAACAGTGATTTCTGAACCAATCACTAACCATACAAACCCCTCTCGCCCTCCGACCTGTGTATCCCTTCTCGCACTCGCAACTGGAGGTGATGGCGTTGCACAACCCATGCGCTCCGCATTTGGGTTCGCAGGTGCCAGTGGGGATGGCGCAACTTTCGCCGCCCCAACCGTCCTGGCAGATGTGCCACGGGTGGTAGACATCAACGGGCCAAAGCTTACCAGGCCATGGCTTGCCAACATGGTCATGATTACAAGTCAGTTGTGGAATATGTGTGTATATATATATATATATTATATTACATTATATATATATGTATGACGCATGGCATGGCAATGGCAAGTTGACGGATTTCGCCATGAGATATGGATACACAGTTCTCAGCTACGATGGGTTGCTGAAAGATTGTGAGCCAGTACCTTGACCCTGGCATGGCTAGTTGAGGTTTAACCTGTCCCACGAATTCGAAGAGAAGGCAGGCCCAAAGTCGTGGTAATTTCTTGCAGTTTGCCATGGAAAATCATCAGTTTGAATAGGTACATCCTCGAACTAAATGGGCCATGTTCGCCATTTTCCATAGCAAACTGCAACAAATTGCCAGAGGGTAATGCAAATGGCCTTGATTGATTCCTATCTTTGACACCAAAGTGAGTCCTTGAAGTCGACAGTGTGAGCACTGAGCTGAAGTCATGATTCTGTACAAAAAGTGGGTCGTCCCAAGCTTCTGGGGGAATCTCCTCCGAATTGTGGCCCAAAGACAACAAGTAGATACTAAGTAGATAGGTCAGTCTGACCCCACCTCCCACATCACCAAACTGTCCACTGTCCTCGCATTTGCAATGACCTTCCAGACAGGTTCCATGGTGGGAACATGTGGGATCGGTGCACAGCAATTCCACCGAGCATTCCTAGGATCGCCAGCTGTGCATTCGTCAGTGAAAATGCTGTTCCCTGCTCTGCACGTGGATGTTTCACTGGTTACTTTGCTCCAAAGCCATGTGAGTAACGCTCGCAAGAAAGTCCAATGGCTTGTGAATTTGGATTCCCAGTGTCTGGCGTTGTCCCTGTTATCTCTTGTGTCCTCGAGAACAGGAGATGAATACATCGATACGTCCATTGTCAACATGCCCAATTTCCTCAAGAATGAGACTCAAGCCCAGGCAGCCCATGCCTTCACACCCCAAAATCATCCGTACCAAACCCTCGGACCATACAGATCAACTCAGCCTATGTTTGCATGGCATTTTTGCGGACCAGTTTCTGGTCCACCCCATCCAGCATCGCAGACGCAGGTGCCAGGCACCTGCGAGGTCTTCCGGAATGACCCAGATGCAGCCCTCATGGTTGAAACTCATCCAACCATACTGAGGAATCCGGAACTAGTCTCAAAAAAGGGAACTATGCGTGACTATGGGTGACTATGGCACTAGTCTAGTCGCTGGTCAGGTCATTCTCAGTTGAAATCACCAGAATTTCCAGACATTGACGATGCGCAATGCTGTAGGGGTTGCAGAAAAAAATGTGCAAAGGGCTAATGCTGCGCGCACATGTTTTGTTCAGGTCTTTACATGTTTTCTGTAATTGTCAAAACCCAAAGTCTCATGCAAAATACAGTAGGTGTTCATTGTCACTGGTCATACTACAACCAAATTGTAGCCATTGATTGTTTCTTGATCAGAAACACTTTAGGCTAAGATCCTTAGATCCTTACATCTATATATACATATGTATATATACATATATATATACCAATATCCTTAAGTGGATACATATATATATATATATATATCTGTTTCTTGATCCAGTAAATGGATTTGTTTATATACCCATCCCTCAGCTTTCGCACCTCGCAGCTGCCGTGGCCGTTGCAACAGCTCTGCACCGAGCAGTCCACACCGCTGAAACCGGCGAAGCAGAGACACCCGCCCTCGATGCAGCGGCCCTGACCTAGGGGGACGGGTGGTGGGGGGTGGAGCCTTGAGCTGCATGGGATATCATGGGGATATCATGGGGATATCATGGGGATATCATGGGGATATGGGATGGGATATAAATGGGATAATGGGACAATGGGATATCATATGGAATGAGATATATCATAGGGATATTGAATGGGAAAATGGAATGGACTATAAATTACCAGACGGTTAGGGTTCAAGAGATGTGAATCAACATCGAAATAGCATGGGATGAATGAGATATCTCATCCATAAATGAATTGGATAATGAGATAATGCAAATAATTATCCCATTTATGGATTTATGGAATGGGATAGCATTTACATGGAATGGGAATGAATGGTATAATGTGGGTACAACAATGCCATAAACCACCCATGACTGGGAATGGTAAGTTTATACCACCTATAAAAATGGTGATGACTGGGGGATGGTTTTACTTTTTGTTTTACCCACATTAACGGGAAGATGGAATGGGATATGGAATGGAAATGTCCAGAGGGTAGCGGTTCAAGAGATGTGAGTCAGCATCATATATCATCATATCTTGAATAGAAATGGAGTAGCAACATCATTATAGGGATGTACCCTCCGGTAATTTAACATGGCTTTGGGAAATGGATGAAAATAGCTTATTTATAAATGAATTACCTATCGAAAATTGTGATCTTCGATAGCTATGCGAATTTACCAGAGGGTAGTGGTTCAAGATATGTGAATCAGCATCATAATTCAATAGAAATGGAGTTCACCAACTCTCAAATAGGGGATTGCATGAGCAGCAGTTGCAAACAACTGGGATTCATGGGATTTATTTTCTTGTGAAAATCTACCGGGTGTTTTCTTATGAAATATGGGGGAACGGGGTAAGCCTTGGCCCTTGTACATGTTCCCGTCAGTGAGTGGCCAATGAAATTTGATCACTGATCTCTTTGTGGTTTAGGATTAAAGCCAGCCATTTCTTTGTGCCCGGCAAATGATAGGGAAGTAACCAGCACATCATGGGTATCGAATCAAAATAAACTACGAATGGGCTGAAGCAGCCGCAACCTACTGCAATCTCCGTCAACTTCTCCTTTTGATCATGTGTCTTTGCCAAAAAGCCGTCATTGCATTATATAACTCCCCATTGTTGTTGACAAAACACCAGGTTTGGTTGGTGAAATTTCAATCCCGATATTTGTTGGTGAGCGTTCCATCTTTGTTGATAAAAAACTATCAGAAACTATATTTTTGATTGGAGAACCCCAATGTTCGTGGCTTGATTCCCCTATATCCTATGTTGTTTGATCAACACCCACAATTTGCTTGGTTTTTGTTGGTGCATCTCAAGAAAAAGTCCTTGCTTTTTTTGTCTCTATTTTGTTTCATCAAACTCCTATTTTTGGTTGGTTAACCCCAGTGTGTGTTGGTGAATTCCGGTCATTCCCCCGATTTGTTTGATCCAAACCTTCATTTTCCATTAAACCCACATGTTCCATCATTTTTTCTGGTACCCTCTGGTAAACGTTTACATAACTATGGAAAATCACCATGTTCAATGGGAAAACTCACTATAAATAGCCATGTTCAATAGCTTTTTGTATGTTCACCAGAGGGCAATTCCCCTGATTTGTTTCATCAAAAGCCACATTTTCCCTGGTGGAAACCATCATTTCACCACCTTTCTGCCCCAAGGTACCGCTACAGGCGTTGGGGCAGAAGGCCTCGCAGCTTGGGCCGCTGTAGCCGGCATCACATCGACCTGGGGTGCCGGCACGGATCAAAACAGTGGATGGGAGCATGAACCATGGGTTATAGATAATTATGTATTACAAATATATGTATATATATATATACATACACCACTATTTTGATATCATGTATGCATATATATATATATACATAGCATCTACCCGGATCAGGAATCTGGGTACATTACTATGATGATCTATGATGTATCTACATTGTGGGGTACAATAGGATACATCAGGATATGAACCACTCAACAACTGTTTCAATGACAGGGTGTTGAAACTCAACACAGGGCATTGAACGAAGAATTTTGACCCCAAAAAAGTGGGATAAATGTTATATTTAGGTTGATAGCCATTGACGGGCTTCATAGCCTATCGTCGACTCCCTACTCAAAACCAACCATTCACCAAGTTTTATTTGGTTTTATTGTTGGCCGCATCCCGCACATCTCCATATGTCACAAAGTTGGTCATCTCAAGCCCTGTGTTTGATACACCTCAGTTTATTCAGCAGTTCAACCTGCGGCAGATGATAACGGGGTAGAAAAAATGTGTTGCCACAAATATGTTTGAAACATAGTAAAACTCAAGCAAGAGCCAACGAAAGTTTGCTTGAATTCTCATTCTGTGCAGTTGGTGGGTTTAGTGTCATGTAGTGTAACAAATGAGACAGAGTATGACAAATGAATTTCATGGCCTGTGGAATTGTTCCGCAAGATAAGGAGCATGATTGACAGTTGACAATTCCCCAGATCGTTGAGACATCAGATCATCTCCAAAGTGGAATGTTCTCAGAACAGGCAGTGAGTTTTGTTCCTGCGGTAACATAACTGCACCAGCCCCTGATTTTTGAAACTTTGAAGCTGTCAGATTGTCAAGGGTCAGTCTTGGAAACAGCTGATTAGGCCTCAGGGCCCCTGCATAAGGATGACACGCACT